>JAEEGK010014856.1_pt1 | contig 17343 bp, 16 predicted proteins | sample 8958771 | NCBI WGS metagenome assembly JAEEGK01 (sample SAMN16246547, study PRJNA631951) | gut metagenome | biome: gut microbiome; feature: rumen; material: SC-attached | host: Bos | place: Iran: Karaj | collected 2018-10
GAATAGTTGAATAACGACATGTACTATTTTTTCCAACAAAGATTTCAACAACGGCTGCATGTAAACTTGAATCACTATATTCTGGGGCAGTGCAACCTTCAATATAATGTAGATGACTATCATCATCAACAATAATCAAACTTCTCTCAAATTGACCCATATTACGGCTATTTATTCTAAAATAACTTTGAAGCGGTCTATCAAGTGTAGTATGTGGTGGAACATATATAAAACTACCACCAGAGAAGACACATCCATTTAAAGCTGCATACTTATTATCTTTATTACTTACTATTTTTCCAAAATATTTTTTAACTAATTCTGGATATTTCTTAATAGCTTCATCAATAGATGTAAAGATAACATTCTTTTTCTCTAACTCTTCAATCATATTGTGATAGATAACTTCACTTTCATATTGAACACCTAGTCCATCCATCTTCTTTTCACTATCAATAACACCAAGTCCTGAGATTTCATCTTTAATGGAACAATTAACATTATTCCAATTATTTGTGATGTTACTATCAACACTTTTATAGTAAATAATTTTATCAAAATCTATTTTATATTCTGGTCCCCAATCTGGATCACTTAAATCTAAAAAATTTTTATAACTATCTAGTCGATAATTATAAAAATATTCAGGTTCATCTTTATATTTAGAAATCTCTTTAACATTATTTTCTGTTAAACCAACGATTTCGATAATAAACACCCCCTAGTTATTTACTTCTCTTTTAACTTCTTCTTTTTTCTTTTCTACATTCTTTTTATATGTTATTTCACCATATATTCTTTCAATAACATAAGTAATATAGAATAGTAAACCAAATAGTATTAGTAAAGTAAATATAATATTAACAGCGATAGAATCAAACAAATGGATATAGTTTACATCACTAAAAATGAAAGCTAAAATAACATCTAGTAATATAAATGCTCCAGTTAATATAAGAGCTTCGTTACGATAGGCTCTACATCTATCAGCTTTATATGCACTTGTACGAAGAGATCCTTTCTTAGCTTCAGGAACTTTAACAAAATCTCTTTCTTTTAAGACTTTATCTAACTCTTCTTTTTCTTTCTCTACTAAGATTTGTTCTTCTGTTTTTTCTTTCTTTTCTTTTTTCTTAAATAACTTTGTAAAGAAACTTTCCTTAGGTTCACTAGTTTCTTTTATTTTTTCTTCTTGCTCTTTTTTCTCTTGCTTTTCTTTTAATAATTCTTCTTTTCTTTTTTGCTTTTCTAGTTTCTTTTGTTCCCTAAGTTCTTTTTTCTTTTTATTTTTTTCTTCTTTTAACTTTTTCTTTTCTTCTTTAAGCTTCTTTTTCTCTTCTCTTTTTTTCTCTTTTTCTTGTCTTTTTAGTTCTAATTCTTTTTCTTTCTCAGCTTTTCTTTTTTCTTCTTCTTTTTTCTTTTCAAGTTCATCAAAAAGAGATTTTTCTTTTTTCTTTTTTTTTTCTTCTTTAGGTATAACAATAGTTTTATCTAAATCAGGTTTTTTGGGGTTACTTTCTTTTTCTTTAACTTTTTCTTTAATCTTTTCAAGATCTTTTTTAGGAATAGAGATTGTCTTTTCGAGATCTTGTTTCTTAGGTTTCTCTACTTCCTTCTTAGCTTCTTTTCTTTTCTTAGATCTTTCTTTTAAGTCTACTTCTCTTTTTGGTTCAACCTTTTTAGGTTCAACTTTCTTAGTTACTTTTTCTTCTTTGACAACCTTTTTAGGTTCTTCCTTTACAGTAACTTTCTTTATTTCTTTTTTCTCTACTTTTTTAGGTGCAGTTACTTTTTTTATCTCTTTGACTTCTTTTACTTCAGTTTCTTTCTTTGCTGTTTCTACTTTTTTAGGCTTTGTAGGTTTTGTTTTTAAAGCCTTAGCTGTCTTATTAATAACCGCATTCTTTTTACTAGAAGCAGTTTTACTAACTGTTTTCTTTTTATTATCTTTTACACTACTTTTTTTAGCACTAGTTTTTTTAGCCATAACTGCCTCCATACTCACTACTAATTATAAATTAAAACCATTTAATTGACAAGTATTTTAGGGTTTGTTATAATTTATTGTTGTCGAATGAGTTTACCCATCATAGGGGATTAGTTAAATGGTATAATAATGGTCTCCAAAACCACTGTTGTGAGTTCGATTCTTACATCCCCTGCCATTTGAATTAGAAAGTAGCTTAGCTACTTTTTTTCATGTTATAATATTTTTGGAGTTGATATTATGAAATTACTATTAAATGGTGGTGGAAGTACAAAAGAATTAATCCCTGTTATGAATAAATTAAATGAGATAATGGATCATAGTAAACCTATTCTATATATACCACTTGCTATGGATGAGTCTGAACACACTTATGACAGTTGTTATGATTGGTTTTTACAACAAGTTACAAATGTAAATGTACCTAGTGTTGATATGCCTAGAACATTTGAAGAACTTGCATCAAAAAAACTTAATAATTATTCAGCAATCTTCATTGGTGGTGGAAACACATTTAAATTATTAAAAGGTATTAAAGATAATGGTATATTCGATAAAATTATTGAATACTTAAATAATAATGGAATAGTTATAGGAGGTAGTGCTGGAGCTATTATATTTGGATATGATATTAATAGTTGTTTAGCTATGGATGATAATGATGTCAATCTAATTGATACCAAAGGATTTAATGTTTTAAATGGGAAATCAATATTTGGGCACTATACTAATGAAGATTCTCAAGAAGCTCACGAAAGATTTAAAAATTATCTATTAAACTATTCTCTATCTAAAGAAGAAGTAATTGCATTACCTGAAGAAGATACAATATTTATAGATGATAGTAATATTTCTATTTTTGGTGATAAACCATATTATGAATTTAAAAATGGAATTGAAAACAAAATAGATATTCAAACAAGTAAATCTTTATAAAAAACACTAACGGTTAGTTAGTGCTTTTTTTATTTTTTTATTAATGTCTTAGAATACATATTCTCTGGTAATGGTCTACCTACTACATTAATATCTTTTAATTGTTCTGGGTTTTTACTCATCATAATACTTCCATGACCAATTAAATTAATTAAATAGAAATCTCTATTAAAATCATTGTCATAATAATCTTTTATTAATTCTTTAAGTTCATCTACTTCTTCAATTGCTCCACAAGGTAATGCTTTTTTTGTAAAAGGAGCTCCTTCAATATAACAATGTGAATGAATCATATAATTAATATTTGGTAATAACTTATACATTCTAACTTGAATTGGAGTATCAACAGAAGGCTTAGAATTACCACAATAATATATTTGTCCATTCTCAAGATATACGGGAACAAATTCATCTATACCAATAAACTCTTTATTAACATTTCTTTTGCTTACAAAAATATATTTACCTTCTCTAAAAGATGGGAATCCTTTGGGACATCTAAATGATGCATTACCTAAAAATCTTTTTACATCCGTTACATGAAAACTTGCTTCTGTAAATTTATATGCATAATCTCTTACAATATTTAAAAACTCTTTTTTAATTGGTATTTCAGGGTTAATATCTGACTTATACATTTCTTCTTTAAACATATTGAAAAACCATGCTAAGGACCCGGTATTCTCTTCATCTGATACTGTTGATTCTCTTGTAATACTTTTTATAAATGCAAGTCTATCAAGTAGGGCTTTTGCGCATTCTTCGATATCCACTCCATCAAACCATACATTACCAAGAGGATCAAATAACATCATTTTGTATTTATCACCATTCTTACTAAACTCAATAGTTAAATTAGATTTTGTTGCAAAAGATCTTTGAAGTAATTCTTGAAAAGAATATTCATTATCAATATTTCTTTTTGATGATACAAGCATTGTTTTATAATTAATTTCTTTTACATTTCTAATTTTAGGTAAATCATTAGGAACATTAGCCCACCAAATAACTACATCATAATTAATACATGATTCTAATATTTTATTTAAATCATTATAATTACCCCCATTATAAACTGTAGTATTAGGTAGATACTTTGAAAATTCCTTAACTATTTTGGATTCTCTTCCTCCATTTGAATCCCAGTTACCTCCTACGAACAATATTTTATTTTCCATAATTCTCCTCCCTTTCACCTTCATTTTATTAGAAAAACGTTGATAAGTAAAATATATATATGTTATGATATTCATAAGGAGGGCTTATAATGAATGTTGACCTAGAATTATATCGTGTTTTCTATACAGTTGCTAAACATAAACATATGACGAAAGCTAGTGAAGAGTTACATATATCTCAACCTGCTATATCCCAATCTATTAAGAAATTAGAAGATCAACTTGGGGGAACTTTATTCTTAAGAAGTAATAAAGGAATGGAACTTACTGAAGAAGGTAAAATGTTTTATGATTATGTTAAAGGTGCACTAGAGCTAATAAATAATGCCGAAAATGAATTTACTTCATTTAAAGATTTATCCAAAGGTGAAATTAAGATAGGTTGTTCAACTACCTTAACTAAACTTATATTAATAGATGCCTTAAAAGATTTCCATTTGGATTATCCTAATATAAATATTAATATTACTAACGGATTAACTAGTAATTTAATAAATGATTTAAAAATAGGTAAACTAGATTTTGTTATATATAATGAAAGTAATATTAAAGAAACTAATTTATCTTTAGAAAAGATTAAAGAATTAAAACAAGGTTTTATTTATAATCCTGATTTCTATAGTGATAATATTAATAGTTTTGAAGACTTAAATAAAATACCTCTAATATTACAAAAAGAAGAATCTAATAGTAGACAGTTACTAGATTATATTGCTCTAAATCATAATGTTAAACTAATACCTAAAATGGAAGTAGTAAGTCAAGAATTAATAACCGAGTTTGTTAATATTGGATTAGGTATTGGCTTCTCTATTATTGATTTAGCTAAAAGGAATTTTAAAAACTTAAAAGAATTAGAAATTAATAAAAAAATACCAAACATAAATATCTATTTGGCAACTAATAAATCTGTTTCTTTAACTTTTGCAAGTAAAATGTTTATCAAATATTTAAAAAGATAAAAAATGCCCTAACAATTAGTTAGGGCATTTTATTACTTAATAGTATCTACTTTTATTCTATTGATAAAACCTTCATCATCATAATCAAGTGATACTTCATAATCACCTTCTAATGAATGTTTTATATTAATTATTTCAGTTTCATCAGTAGTCTCTTTACCATTATAAACAAGAGTTACTTTTCGATTATATAACTTATTACTTTGAATTATTTCATCTAGTGTACTCTCTAATAATAAAGCTGACTTTGTTCCATTATCATTAACAAATTGAAAATTAAAGATATCTTTCTTTACTTCTTCTTGTTGCTTATTAACCTTCTCTTCAGTTTGTTTTCTATTTTCTTCACTATTATTTCTACTTCTATTTATCGATCTAATACCTATAAATAATATTAAAGAGAACGCAATAAAAAATATAAATATAGGTACAAACATAAATTTAGAAGCTTTGTTAACAGTTCCAAAACTTGTATTTATAACATCTTTAACATTGTCATCTAACTTTATGTTAATATTTAAATCTTCATTTAATTTGTATTTAGATCCACAATGATCACAAACTGCATATTCTTTATTTTCTTCTATTCTAAGTTCAGCTCCACATGATGAACAATTTAATTTTTTCATATCTATCCTCCACGATGAAAGCATACCACAAGATTAATATAGTTGTCACTAAATTATATCTTTTTTTTAAATATTAAATGTAGTTGCCTTTCTTATTTTACATGTTCTAAAACTTTATAAAAGCCTTTTATATTACCTTCTCTAAATTCACCTTTATTAATTAAATCAATTATTTGATCCTTAGTATACCAATTAACACTTTCTACTTCTTCTTTTTGTAATACTAAATCTTTGATATCAATATTCATCTTAGTATAATAAGTATCTAAGATACAGCCATTATATATGTCTGAACAAACATGTTCAATATTATTTGGATTAACATCAAGACCTAATTCTTCTTCACATTCTTTAACTACTGTTTCAAGAGAAGTATCACCATATGTAACATGACCACCTGTGGTCGCAATAACAGAACTTCTTGATTTAGATGTTTTTTGCATTAAAAATTCACCTTTATCATTTTGGATAAAGATAAGAACTACCATATAGAATCGATTTCTAGGTAAAGTATAAACGTGATTACTCTTTCTTTCTATTTTTTCATCTACTATATTTCTATTTTCATCAAATAATTGTAAATATTCCATTTTCTCACCCACTAGTGACTATTATAACATAATTATTATGATATACTTATAATAAGGAGAGATTATGAATAAGAGAACAAATGTTTACAATATAATTATTTATATTTTAATATTTTTAATAATCTCAGTAGGGGTTCTATTATTATTAAATGATAAACCAAAAGAGAATAACACTAATAATGAACCAAGTAACGAAACACCTACACCAGTACCTACTCCACCACCTACATCATCAATATTAACCATATCTTTAAAAGGAGATAATCCCGCTACTGTAATAAAAGGCCAAAAATATGATGATCCAGGTTATACCGCTAATGATTCTATTGAAGGTGATTTAACTAATCGAGTTACGATAGAGGGAACTGTTAATACTAATGAAGTAGGAACTTACACAATAACTTATAAAGTAATAAATAGTAATAAATTTAGTACTGAAAGAATAAGAACTGTTAAAGTAATTGAAGACTTAGATATAAGTATCGATTATAGTCCAAAAGAATTAACAAATAAAGAAGTAACTATTAATTTAAAAATAACGGGTGATTGCCTATCATCTGTTGAATTACCAAATGGACAAACTATTAGTAATAAAGTAATAGAATATAAAGTAACAAAGAACAATAATTATATCTTCTTAATTAAAAGAACTGATGGTTCAATCATAGAAAAAGAAATAAAGATTGATAATATTGACAAAGATAAACCAACTGGAACATGTAAAAACACTATATATAATAATAAAACAGTAATTACTGTTAATAGTAAAGATAAAGATATAAGTAAGTATACATATGGTTACAATAGTAAAACAAAAGATTTAACAATTAATACTTATACAGTTAATGAAGTAGCTAATAAAGTAACAGTAACCATATATGACAAAGTTGGTAATAATACTAAAATTACTTGTACAAAAGTAGATGAATCATGGCCAATAATTAAAGATCAAAATTATCAAAATCATACCGCAAGTAATTATAAGGTTTTAAAATATGGAAGATTGAATTATTTACTATATTATCCAAATGGACTTGATTTAAGTAAAAAGAATCCTTTAGTTATTCACTTACATGGATTAGGAGAATTTGGAACAAATATTAATAATACATTAGCTGGAAGTAGTGCTTTTGCTAATAATATGCGGTATGGTAGATTCCAACAAAAAGCAATTTTCTTAGCACCTCAATGTTCATCAGGTTCAAAAAGATGGAAAGATTGTTTCAGTGACTTAAAAGGATTAATAAGCACCTTAGTTAAACAATATAATATTGATACTAATAGAATATCTATGGCAGGTCACTCTTTAGGTGGTCAAGCCGTCTTTGATTTTATAGCTGAAAATCCTGGATACTTAGCTGCTGCTGCCCCACTATCACCATCTTATCCATGGAATCATAATTATAATAATATGAAAAATATGAAAATAGCAGTCTTCATTGGAACGGAAGAAGGTTTATATACAAGAGATCAACCAGAAATAGAATATTTACAAAAAAATGGTGTTAATCTTAAATTCTTCCCTTTACAAGGTATTACCCATTCTTCACAAAAAGCATTCTATAATGGTACAAACATTATTGACTGGTTAATATCTCAATCTAAATAATAAAAAACACTAACTAATTGTTAGTGTTTTTATGTGCAGTAAAATAATCATAGTTTCCATTATATTCTTTTATTTTATGATCATTAATATATAGAATCTTATCCGCAAGTTTATTAATAAAGTATCTATCATGAGATACAAATAAAATTGTTCCTGTATACTCCGTTAAAGCTTCTTCTAAAGCAGTTTTTGTGAATATATCAATATGATTTGTTGGTTCATCAAGAATAATAAAGTTACATTTCTCTTGCATTAAAGCAAATAACTTTAATCTTATCTTTTCTCCACCAGATAATTTACTTGTTTTCTTAAAGACATTCTCTCCATAAAAATAGAATTTACTAAGAGTACTTCTAACATAATGTTCTTCTTTAAACAAATAATGTTTTGCATAATCAAGAACTGTTTCATCCTTATCAAAATTAATTTGTTGTGGAATATAACCTAATTTAACATTAGTACCTATTTTAATGTTTTCACAACTATTATCTAATATTTGTTTTAATAATGTTGTTTTACCACAACCATTATTACCAATAATACAAACTTTATCTCCATAATTAATTTTAATATTAATATTTTTAATTAATTCATTATTATCAATAACTAAATCATAATCTTTAATTACTAAAGCATCTTTACCAGATCTTTCATCATATTTAAAGTTTATATCTAAATCATTATCTACTTTAGGTTTATCTTTAAGTTCAATTCGTTCAAGTCTCTTTCTTATGTTTTCTGCTCGCTTAAAAAATGATTCACCTTGTGGATATGCAAGTTTTCCGAATTCTTCTAACTGCTTTATTTTCTTCTTCATAGCAACAATCATTTTTTGTTGATCTTTATATTCTTTAAGTTCTCTTTCAACTCTTAATTCATTCTCTTTTAAATAGTATGAATAATTACCATGGAAAACAATAGCTTTTCCATTTTCAATTAATATTGTTTTATTAGTTACTTTATCTAAGAAATATCTATCATGGGATACAACAAGGATTGTTCCATTATATTTATTTAAGAACCCTTCTAACCATTCCATTGTTTCTATATCCAAATGATTAGTTGGTTCATCAAGTAAAAGAATAGTTGGTTTTTTAATTATAATGGATGCTAGTACTACTCTTTTTTGTTCACCACCAGATAATTTAGAAAAACTACTATCTAATAAATGATTAATATTAAGTCCACATGATACTTTCTCTATTAAAGTATTAACTTCATAACCACCAAGTTCGATAAATTTCTCTTGAGTCTTAACAAACTTATTAATATATTCCATATTAGATGGTTCATTAACCATCATTTCTTCATATTTCTTTAATTTTCTTTCTAACTCTAAAATGTTATCTAAACTATCATAAAGAATGTCTTTTACAATCTTATCATTATATATTGTTTCTGGTTGTTGATTAAGGTAACCTAAGGTACTTCCATTTCTAATTGCTACTGTTCCACTATCAACATTTTCTATTCCATTAATAATATTTAATATTGTGGTTTTACCACAGCCATTCTCTCCTATTAAAGATACTTTCTCTCCACTTTTTATTTCTATATCTAAACCATTTAATATATTTTTAAATCCAAAATTTTTAACTACATTATTTAAACTAATTTCTATCATAATCTATCTCTCCTTTAATTCATAAAAAAACCAAACGGCTTACATCCGTTTGGCGGATGCAGGCACGACAAAAACTGTCATACCTGCTAATAGATTTTTTTATTAGAAGGTATGACTATCGAATTATAAACATGATTGTGCGTTCAAAATAATTCAACATAATCACTTCTCCCTTTCATTAAATATACTATATGATAATTATTAAAATGTCAAATATGGTATAATTACCTTGGAAGTGATATTATGCCAATACTATGTTTTAGAAATAAAATAAAAGTTAATAATTATGAAGAAACATTATCTTTTGCCTTTAATTGTTATTATGATAATAATTATCATTTAAAGTTTAAAGATTCTAATAGCTCATTTGATTCAGGTGATATGCGTATAAAGATTGATGACGCAATTGATAAATTAACTTATGAAAAATTAATGGAATACGATAATAAGAATAAAGGTGTTAGATATCTTGCTCTATTTAAATATTTCCATGATAATATTCCTGAGTTATATTCGATGAAAGTTGAATCAGATTCAGGAGATTCAATATATTATCTTGATGACTTAAAATAAAAAAGCGATTTAATCGCTTTTTTATTTATAATTCTTTTTTCATATATAATTCATCATATTCAATATACCCATGTTTAGGATAAAAAATATGACTTTCTAAATAATCTTTACCTAGGTGAACATGTATTTCTTTATATCCTCTTTCTCTAGCTGAAGATTCAGCTAATTCAAGAAGTTTACTTCCAATACCATGTCTTTTAAGATCATATTTAACAAATAGATGAGATAAGAATAACTTATCATCACGTATCTTAGTACCAATACAACCAATTACTCTATCATATTCATCAAGAGCTATCCAAAATGGTTGGCCTTTATCATAATAATTAGTTTTAATATCTAATAAATCTTCATTTAATTTTGGTATTCTACCTATGGCATTCTTTGCACTTAAAACCATATAAATCATATCATCACGATACTTATCTTCAAACTCAATTATTTTCATAACTCACCTCACTCATATTGTAACACAAAAAAAGAATTCTAAATGTTAGAATTCTTTTTAACAAATACACATGTTGTAAATATTCCTGAACTTAGTATTAACATAATAACACTTAGTGAAATACTATCACTTGTCTTAGGTGGTTCTTCTCCACCTTTGGCATCATAATAATTATAGATTGTAAATCCTTCTTTACATTCTTCAATTATTACTTTGTAATATTCTACTTCAAATTCAGATACTTTGTATTCTATTTTCTTACCGTTTGCATAAACAGGTAGATCTTCTAGTGTTTCTTCCCAGTTATTAGCATCATTTAATGTAATAGTTTTAATTACTTTACCATCAGCAATAATATCAACTTTAACTTCTTTAGCACGTACTTGATATAAATTATCTTCATCATACCAAACTTTATTAACTTTGATATTTCTAACTTCTGGAGTATAACTATTAGTCATTGTAGTAATAAGTCCATCTACATTAACACTAGTTAACTTATAACCTTCTGGTAATTCTACTTCTTCCCAAGTATAAGTTATTAATTGATTCTTATTATACTTAGGTAAATCTTTAACAGTAGCTTCCCAATTATTAGCTTCATTTAAAGTAACAGTTGTTCCATTACTTAATTTAACAGTAATACTTTCTGGACGTTTACCATCTTGATTATTATTATCATCCCAAACTTTTTTAACAGTAGCTGATGTTTTTTCAGTACTATATTTGTTAGTGATTTCATAATCATATTCTTGTTGTTTAATATCTTCAAAATATCCTGTAATACCTAATAGATTTTGATAAGGTTCTTCATATTCTTTACCTTGATAAGTATATTTATGAATCATTGAAGTTGAATAGATATATAAATTCATATCAGTAGGATGATCTGGTTTATTATCACTACCATCATCATTTACTAAATATAGATATAATTCATAATATCTAGCTAATTGTTTTCTAGTATTTGCATCAGTCTTTGCATCATGGCCATTTCCATTCCAATGTCTTGCAAAGTTACCAAAGGCATCTCCATTACCAATATCTGTTTTAAAGATATCTTCTCCAAGTGGAGCATCAGGAAGATAAACGAAGCTTCTATACCATGGATATAAATACCAAGTAAAATTGCCATCAGAAGTCACATAAGAATCATATTTATTATATCCTTCTGGTTCTTCACCTTTATTAACTCTTTGAACTCTAGTAAGACCAGCATTTGTATAATTCTTAAGAGCATTTTCAGTAACATATCTTATTTCTGTTTGAGTTAAATCAGGGAAATCATTAATAGCAGTATGTCTATGATAAATAATATCTAAAACTTTATCATATAATTGTTGATTAGTTAATGCTTTATCAGATATATCAACAATACCTTGATTTTGATGAGCATCTGTATATACTTCTTGTTTAGTATAAGTTCTAATATCATTAGAATTTAAGATTTCTCCATCATAGATAGAAACACTATCAGGTGTACCTAAATCTTGATTAATACAGTATACTTCATGTTCTTTACCAGCTATTTTAACATAGTATAGAACAATACCCATATTTCCTTCACCATCACCATAGTGAGTACAAACTGTAGGATCAACTGTAACACCGGCAGCTAATTCAGCTATTTCAATTTTAACAATAAGCTTTTCATCTTCTGCTAAATCATAGCCTTCTGGTGCCTCTTTTTCATGAATAGTATACTCTCCATCAGGTAATTCAATGATATGTTCAGTACCATCACTTGTCCATTCATGAATAATTTTTCCTTCAGAATCTAAGATTTGAAGTACTGCTCCAGATAATGGATTACCTTCTTCATCAACCTTAGTAATAATTACTTTAGCTTTTTGAATATCAAAGATTTGTCCACCATGAATATCATCATCAGTAGCATCTCTTTTAGGTTCTTCAGTTTCTGGTTCAGTAGCTGGTTCTACATCATCACTACTAGCTGGTGCAGCTTTAAGTCCCATAGTTGGTTCTTCAACTTTTTCAGTAACAGTTTCAGCTTCAACTTTTTCTTCACCTTCAGTAACTGGAACTTCTTTAGGTTCTTCTACTTCTTTAGTTTCTTCACCTTCTGTAGCAGGAACTTCCTTTGGTTCCTCAACTGGTTCTTCTAAAGTTTTACCTTCTTCTCCTTCTTTTTCTTCTTGTCCTTCCGCATTAATTTCTTTTTGTTCTTCGCCTTCAGTTGGTTCTTGGTTTTCCTCTTTTTCTTCTTCTATTTCTTCAATAGGAGTTTCATCAAGAGTATTTGCATTAACCTTCAATGGCATAAATAACATATTCAAAACTAACGCAAAAATAATGCTAATTAACACTAGCATCTTCTTATTCATCCAAAACCCTCCTTTCGATAGCACTATATACTAATCGATAGAGGTCAAAAAGTCAAGGATAATCCACTTCAAACGCTTATTATTACTAAAAAAACACGGTGTTAACCGTGTCCTTTTTATTTATCGAATTCTTTTTGCCATTTAAATACCAGTGTTTTTCCTTTATAATCCATCTTTAATTCATCTTTGCTTACGTAAGTAAACTCAAACTTATTATTAACCTTAGTTTCATCACCATCACCATAAGCATCTGTTGTAATAAGAATAATCTTATCGCCTTCGATAGTATATTTACCTCTTTCTTCATAACCACCACAACCAGATCCTGGACAGAACCAAGGTACATAACTTCCTGTTCCATCTTTTCTAAAAGTAAATTCATCCCATTGATCAGGTTCTTTATATACATAATATCCTTCAGTACGTAATTCTACTTTTTTAACAACAAGAATGATATCTTTAGTAGCTTCATTACCACTAGAATCTTTAGCTTTTATAGTTACTTTATATTCACCTTCAGTATCAAGTTTATAATCCCCAGTAATAACAGGTTTGATTTCTTCTTTAGAATTATCTGTTATTGTGCCAAGTTCAGATACATCAACAGTAGCTCCTACATATATTTCAATTTTATTTTCACATTCAATAACAGGATCTGTAGTATCAACAACCTTTATCTTAACCGTAAATACTTCTTTGTTATTACCTTTCTTATATACAACATCAATAGATTTTTCTCCAAGTTTACTAGTATCTACTAATTCATCTGCATTATCTAAAGTAACATTTTTACCTAGATCAACTAAATCACTATATTTAACTTCACTGTTAATTTCATAAGTATTATTCGCTTTAGCTTTTACTGGCTTTCTAGCTAACTTAGGTATTAAAATTAAACTTAATACACCTAATACTACTACTGTAAATATAATAAATAATACAGCGGTTAATGCTTTATGACTCTTTTCTTGTACTACTACAACTTCTTCCTTTGCTTCTTCTTTTACTTCTTTCTTTTCTTCTTTAACTTCTTCTTTTTTACTCATTTTATTCTCCCAAAATCATTATAACACACTATATAATATATAAAAAGAAAAAACGGTATAAACCGTTTTATTCATAAGTAGCATTAATTGTTTTAACACATTTGCCATTTGTTAATGTATATCCATCATCACAATATTTTGTTTTTTCTACTTTCTTTAAACATTTACCATTATCATGTATACCAAACTTACTTGATAAATCTGATGAACTATACCATTGATAATCACTAGCACATACAGTTTCATAATTATTCATTTTTGTTGCAGCATAGCATCCTTTTAATTCGTTTACCCATGTTGTACTATGATATATGTCTCTAGCTTGATCGCATTTTGATTGAGTATCATAATTCTCCCATTTATAATATGCACATTTTCCATAAGAATTTGAATAGAAATAATAGTCTCCTTTACCAGTCCATGTATGTCCTTTACCATCAATTGCAACCGTATCACTCTTACATACTCTTGTTCCAGCATTACTATCACTAGTCTTGATACACAATGTTCCATCTACTTTCGTGCCATCAGGGCATTTTTCTTTAATAGTTCCTTCTATAGTACATTTAGTTCCACTTAATGTATATCCAGATGGACATTTATATTGCTTTTCAGGGTTTGCTGGTTTATCTTGAGTCCAATCAGCATATAAAGTTACTACATCATTAGTACCACTACAACCTAAGATAGCTCCTGCAATAATTACTTTTCCATGACTATCAGACCAAACAAGGAAAGTATAACCACTTCTAGTTGGTGTTGGTAAAGAATCAATTGGTTTATCACATTCATATTTTCTTGAAGGAACACTTGAGCCTCCATTAGAATTAAATGTTATTGTGTAATACTTCTTTTCTTTAGTTTCATCAATCTTTTTCCAGTCTGCGAATAATGTTATATCTTCACAAGTTAATAGTGCTCCATCTAAGATTGTCTTACCATTTTTATCATACCAACTAACAAATTCATAACCTGTTCTTGTTGGCTTAGTAGCTGGTAATTTAAGTTTTGTATTACATTCTACTTGAATGGAATTAATATTTGATCCACCTTTAGAGTCAAACTTAACAGTGTAATACTTCTTTGCTTCTTCTTTCTTTTGCCAATTTGCATATAAAGTTACATCTTCACATGAAAGTAATGCTCCATCTAAAATTGGTGTTTCATTTTTATCTATCCAACTAATAAAGACGTATCCTTCTTTAGTTGGATTCTCTGGTAATTTTAATTCTTTATTACATTCTACTTCTAATGGTTCTACTTCACTACCTTCCCTAGAATCAAAAGTTACTTTAAATGATTTTGGTTTACTAGTAGTCCATCTTGCCTTTAAAGTTGTATTTTTACTAAATGTTGTATCCGATGTTACTTTTTGTTCATCAATATACCATCCTTCTAAAGTAAATCCTTCTTTTTCTGACTCTGGTAATGTAATTGTACTACCTTTTTTTATCTTTATAACTTCAACCGCAGTTCCTCCATCACTATCAAAAGTAATCGTTACTTTCTTACCGCTAAGTACAAAAAATAGTACTAAACCAAGTATTAAAAAGACTCCAAGTACAATAGCAATTATAATACCTACTTTCTTCTTATTATTCTTTTTATCTTCCATTTTATCCTCCAAGATTATATCTATTTTAATAATAACAAAGTTTTATTTTTTATTCAATAAGATAAAAAAAAGAAGTATTAAATACTTCCTTTTCTTTCTTATTTATTCTCTTCTTTTACTGGTGTAGCGAATTTAAATTTATCTTTCATTACGAATACTTTAAATACTACTACTGCTCCTGCAACAAGAGTACCAATAATAATAAAGAAGAAACCAACACTTAAATGTGTATAAGATGTTTTAGCTTGAATACCTTCAATTAAAGTAATTAAGAAAATAAGTCCAGCTAAACCTAATGGTAAATAATTAACTAATAATTCAACAACGTTATTTTTAACTTTGTCAAATAAATCTTTTTTGAATGCTAGGATAGCAAATAGTGCAACACCGATTAAAGCAAGAATGAAACAAATCCATCCCCAAGCTCCATCTTCAGTGAAAGCAGCACTTACAGAGAATCCAAACACACTTGCTCTAACAAATGGTAGGAATACTGAAATTAATGCTAATGCAAATCCACCTAAGCCAATATAGTTACCAAATTTCTTAACGATTTCTTTAACTTTATCCATAATATCTCCTTTTCTAATCTTATTAAACCATATTTAGTGGGGAGTATCAAGTATAAAAAAAAGAAAATTAATTTTTTTTAATTTTCTTACTTTTATCTTTCATAAATACTTTTTTAATATGTAACAATATCATTAATACTAAGGAACCAATTGATAGATAAAATCCAAAACTAAAATTAATCCACATATTTCTTCTTAATATACATGATACAACATAAAGAATAGTAGATATTGTAATAATAATTAGTGACCAATAATTTACTACTTCATTATTATTCTTTCTCATTAAATATATTTTATAAATAATAGCTATTATTAATATCAACATATATGAATAACCCATTATTTTATTAGCATCAAAAATATATATATCAACTACCATATTATTATCATATCTTAAACAAGGTATAAAACAGCATATAAAAGCTAATAATAATATAAATAATTCAGAATGTTTAAATATTTTTTTCTTCATAGTATCCTCTTATAAATAATATCATAATTTTTTAGTTTATTACAATTATATATGTAGTATACTGTTAAAAAAAGGTTTATCATAAACTTCTTCATCATTATTATCAAAGTCTACATCGGTTGTATGATCAAGTTTATAATTATAATTATATAATAGATTATGTACATACCATTCAAGTCTTAACGATTTATTCGTTCTTTTCCATTTACTTGGATATTTACTATTATAATCTTGCATGATTTCAATTATTTCATTTCTTTTTTCTTTATCCGTAATAGCATACGAAGATAATACTTGCATATCTGGATTATCATCATTCCTTGAATCTATTATAACAACATCTTTTTCATTTAATATTAAACTATCAATAATATCCATATTTTCATATTTAATAATATAGACATTACCATCAGAGTATGTTGCGTATGGCTTAGTAGTATTAACTTCTCCTACTATTGTATAATTAGGGTGATACTCGTGATTAAGAGTGCAAGCTATCCCTAATAAAGCCGCTAATGATAATGATGTAATAATAATCTTCGTTCTTTTTTTCATATTAATCTTATAACAAATAATTGTTTTTTTGTAAATAAAAAAGTTCATTATGATGAACTCTTTTTTCTTCTATTTTCATTAAAAATATATTTGTCTTGAATATAAAAACTTGCAAAGAATAGTATGACATCTACTATTATTTTTATTAATGTTTCATTAGTTTCCGTAAATGTTGTAGATAGATATGCAACTATAAGTG
>JAEEGK010014861.1_pt1 | contig 17337 bp, 8 predicted proteins | sample 8958771 | NCBI WGS metagenome assembly JAEEGK01 (sample SAMN16246547, study PRJNA631951) | gut metagenome | biome: gut microbiome; feature: rumen; material: SC-attached | host: Bos | place: Iran: Karaj | collected 2018-10
CAATCCCCAATCCCCAATCCCCAATCCCCAATCCCCATTTTTTTATTTTCTATTAATAACATATTATTAAATATTAATTTTAATATTTGGAATATTTATAAATAAAAAAGAAAAAAAAATTAAATTATTTTTTCTATTTAAAAGAATAAATAATGGTATGTAATAATAATGAAGAATATAAAGGTATTTTTTATGGGAATAATGATGAAGATGAACCTGAATTTTATGAAGGTGGTGCACATTTTTCATATATTGAATTATATAAAATATTAGAAAAAATTGCTAATAATCATAAAATTGAAAATAATAAAGAAAAAGAAAATAAATTAGTAGTTAATTTAAACAACTTGAATAAACAAATTAAATCAAGAAATAACATAATTGGAAAGGATAATTTAATTTATGATAAAATAAAAAACAAAGGAGAAGAAGAAAAAAATTCTGAAAAAAATATATTAATAAATAAAGACAGTAAACCTATTCATAAAAGAAAAAAAACTTTAGCTATATCATCTTTTACAATAACTGATAAAAGAATCCAAAGTTTATTAAATAAAAATTTTATAACAAAAAAACAAAATGAAAAATTATCACCTGAAAAAATAATTTATAATAATAGACCAGTCAGTTTAAATATTAAAAATTCAAAAGTGAAAAAAAAAATAAATAATAAAAATGAATTAAGTCTGAAAAAAGGAAAAAAAAAAAATGTAAGTATTGATAATTGTAAAAATAATGAAAAAAAATTAAGTTTTTCTTATGAAAATTTAAATAAATTTTCTTCTCCTTCTAATTCAATTTGTTTTAAACAAAAATCTAATAATATTAATTATGTATCTCCTATTCTATATAAGAATAAAGTTCTTAATACAAGTGCACTTATTCAAAATTCATTAATAAAACATTCTTTAAAAAAAAAGATCAAAGATTATTTAATTATTTCTATAAGAGAAAGTAAAAGTAAAAGTAGAAATGTTAAATCAAAAATTAAAAATCAAAATTTAGAAAATAAAAATGAAGATAGTCGTTGTTCTCAAAATTCAAAAACAAAACATTCAAAAACATTTCATAATGAACCAATATTAACAAATAATCAAATAAATAATGATAATAAAATGCATATTAAAGTTCAATCAAGTAAAATAAAAAATAAACCTCATTCATTAGAAAAAACTATAAAGCAAAAAGATCAAAATAATAATAATAATATTAATAATAATAATAACCATAATATTAATAGTATTAATAATATTTATAATTGTAATAATAATAATCAAAATCAAATTAAATCATATTCAAATAGGTCAAAAAAAATAACTAATTATCCTAATTCAATATATCATCATCATCCAAAAAATATTTATATCAAACTACAAAATTTAGCATTTCCTTTTAATTCAAAAAAACCAGTAATATATAATATAAAACCAGTTTATATTTCTCAAAATAATTCAATAAGATCTACATATAATTTAAATGGCCAATTAAGTTCTAGAAATAAAAAATCAAATCATAATAAAACATCAAATAACCAATTTTCTATTTGTAAACAAATGCATAATTTACAAATTCATCTTAGTAAAAATTCTACTTCAAATACTTTAATTCCAAACACTAATTATAATAATTATTATAAAAATTCTAAAGAAAAAACAATTCCATATAAACGAATTATAAATAAAATTAAAATGATTAATAATTTATCGAATTCAAAGATTAATAAAAATAATTTAACGCAGAGTAAAAATAAAAATAAAAAAAGAAAAACTAATGTTTAATATTCATAAATATTATAAATATAATTAAGATTTTTTTTATTTATTAAAATATTTAAATGTAAAAATAATTTGTTTAAAATATTATTTAAAATAAATTTTTTAACATAATTAAAAATTTTGATTTTTAATATTTACATATGAAATTAAACCTAAAGTTATTTTTATTTAACAAAGAAAAAGTTAAATTAAAAAGAAAATAATATTATGAAAAATATATAATTCAATTCACTATCTTATTTATCAAAAATGAGGTACTTGTTCATACTAAGAAATAATTTATTTATTTTCATTAGTTTAAATACATTTATTTTTTGATAATTAATAAATTATATATTAAATTAAATCTATTTCTTCACTTTCACTTCCATTTTCATTTTCACCTTCTTTTTTATTTTCTTCTTTCTTTTCTATTTTTTTTTCTATTTCATTTTCTTCTTTTTCTTTTTCTTTTTCTTTTTTTATTTGATTTTCTTTTTCTTTTAATCTTTCTTGTTGAACTTTAATTAAATGTTCTCTTTCTTTATTTCTTTCTTCATCACTTTTACATAAACTTTGAATATTATAATATCTATATTCAGAATATTTTTCTAAAATTGAAAGACAAAGTAAAGTATTTGTAATTTCAATTAAAATAGTATAATCAGGATTTTTATAATCAACATAAAATTTATCTTTATCTATTAATCCACTAACATAATTTAAAAAATCATTTTTTGAAATAGAATTATTATTCCTATATCTAAATTCAATTTTCCAAGACTTTTTTTCAATAGTATGTAAATTATTAAAAAAATTTAAAATAATCTCTTTTCCTTTATCTTTAAAAAATTCAAAATTAGCTTTCATTGCGATTTCAATTGGTAAAAATTTAGTAATATATTTAGAAATTGATTCTTTATCTTCTTTTATTTTATTAAAAATATGTAATATACATTCTTTAGGTGAAATAATATTTTTATATTGTTTATCAATTTTAATAAAAACTACTCCTTTACAATGTGTGTCAAAATTATAAAAAAATTTTTTAGTATTTTTTATTTTATTTAACTCATTATCTAATTTATCAATATTTGAATTTTCTTTTTCATTTTCTATTTTTTCTTCTTGGAATAAATTTGGATATAATTCTTCAATTATTTCATTTAATATATTATATGCATCTTTTATTGAATTTTTTTCTTTATTTTTATTTGTAAATATTAAAAAACCTGTCATTGTTTCTTTTAAATCTTCTAAATGTTGTTTTGTTTTATTTAATTTAGAAAATTGCTTTTTTTCATTTTTATTCATTTTTTTAATTAAATTACTTTTTTCAAATTAATTTATTTATTAAAAAATTTTAATTTTATAAATCATTATTATTTCATTTAATAAATGTTAAAAAAAGTCATAAAACCAATTTTTATCCTATTATAAAAGAAATATCATAATAAAATAAAAAGTAACTTTTTTATTTCATTTTTTTACATTCAAAAAATACTTTTATTATCAAAAAAAATTATAAAATAATTTTAAAACTATCTATTTGGAAGATTTAATAAAATCATTAAACAAATATAAAAAAAATGGAAAAAGAATTATCAAACGAACAATCTTTTTTTATTCCAATAGTAACTAGAAGTAATTCTACAGAAGAAGATTTAGCATATTCTGCAATGAAAGAAAGTTTATTAGATAGTCCAAGTACATTAAAATATAATTTAACTAATGGAATAAATGAATCATTTAATATTAATAATAAAAGTAATGAACAAATGTATATAAAATCTAAATTAGTTAATATATATAATAAAATTGATTATTTATTGGATAATAGCCATGTTAAATTAGATAAAATTTCCTTGAATGATTATTATAAATTGTATGAGTGTTTAATGCAATTAATAGAGATTACAAATAATCCTTCGGGGGATAAAATTGATGATTTAAATGCTTTAAATTTGCAAAAAAAAATTATTGATATTATGATTCAATTTCTTGAAAATAATAAGAATCTTAATAATTGATTTATTATAATTTTTGCAAATAGGCATTTTTGAACTTATTTTAAAATTAAATTTTCAAAACAAAAAAATGTTAAATCATAATTTGTATATTAGTATAAAAATTATATAAGAAAAAATATAAATAATTTTAAATATTAAAATAAAAAAATATTAATTTTTCTTTTAGTTTTTAACATTAAAAAAAAAACAAAACAAAATACAAAAAAAAATAAAATAAAATAAAAAAAAACAAAATAAAATAAAAAGACAAAAAAAAATTTTAAAATAAAATACAAAAAAAAATATAAAAATGGGAGTATGTTCAAGTGTAAAAAACACCTCATCACCAAATCAACTAACAAACAAAACTCCATCTCAAGTATCTCAAAACCAAACAACTCAAATACCCCAAACACCAAAAATAATAAATCGTTTAAGTCAAAGAACAAAATTTGACGACATAAACAAATACATAACAATAACAGATACATTTTTAGGAAAAGGGGCAACAGGAATAGTAAGAATAGGATATAATTTAAAAAATGAGAAATTTGCTATTAAAACAGTATGGAAAGCAGATGTTGAACAAAATGAATGTTTCAAAAGAGAAATAGATATAACATTAGAATTAAATCATGAAAATATAGTAAAATGTGAAGAAATATATGAAGACAATTCAGCAATTCATTTTGTTTTACAATTAATTGAAGGAGGTGATTTATTTGATCATATTATTCATTCAACAAATAGAAAATTAAATGAAAATGAAGCATTAGATATTTTATATCAAATATTACAATCATTACATTATTTACATAATGAAATGAATATTGTACATAGAGATATTAAACCAGAAAATTTTTTAATGTATAATGAAAATGGAAGAAATAAAATTAAATTAATTGATTTTGGTTTTGCAACTTATGCAAAAAATGATGAAGAAATGACTCAACAATTAGGAACACCACAATATGCTGCTCCTGAAATATTTAAAGAAATACCATATACTAATAAAGTTGATATGTGGAGTACTGGTATTGTTTTATATAATATGATTATTGGCTTACAACCTTTTTCTAGTAATTTAAATTGTATTAAAGATCAAGTTTTACATAAAGAAATTGATTTTAATGGTTTTCAAAATGAAAAAATTAAAGAATTATGTATGGGATTATTAAATAGAGATTATGTTAAAAGATATAATTCTTTTCAAGCTTTAAGTTTATTAAATTTAATTAGAGAATGTGATCCTACACAACAAACTATTCCTTCAAATTTTAATCCTGATATTCATAAAATTATTTTTATTTTAAATAATAATAAAATTGTCGTTGATGATTTAAGAAATTTATTAATTACTCATTTATCTCTTGATGATATTAGAAAAGTTATGAATGAGATTAATAAACCTAAAGATGATGATGAAGATTTTAATAATGAAATTGGAATGCTTAATGGTAAAAAATATATGATATTAGAAAAAATTATTAATTTTACTCAAAATTGTAATTTTGTTAGTGATGAATTTAAAGATGAATTAAATAAATTTAAAGAAAATGAAGGAATTGATAAAATTAGAAAACAAATGGTTAATTGTAATAAATTTTTTGCTACTGTTATTGAATCAAAAAAATTTATTCAGAAACAAAGAATTTTAAATGAGTTTAAAAAATATGATAAAAAAAATTTAGGTTATTTAAATTATAATCAAATGCAAAGAATTTTTAATAATGAGAATAAAATTAAAAATATTCAAACTCATTATAGTCATAATTGTGAAGTTCAGTTTGAACAATTTTATAAAATTTGGAATGAATATGAAGGAATTAAAATTAATCCTAAAAATGAAGCTGCATTTTATAAAAGATATGGAAGTATGAAAGATGTTGCATAAAATATTTTTTGATTGTTTTTCCAATTTACTTATGAATATTTTTAAAATATATACTTATTAATATTATGATATATTTTCGTTTTATAGATTTTTTATCATTGTTAATTAGTTTTTAAAAATAATAAATTTTAAAAATTTTATTTTTTTAAAATTTTATTATAAAATTTGATTTTTATTAATTATTGATTTATAAATAATTGTTAATATGTTAAAAATTTAATTTATTCCATCTTCAATTTTTTCATTTGAAACTTGTAATAAATCACTTTTATCATCATTTATATTATCAATAAAATCAATATTATTTATTTGATCATTTTGTACTACTTTTTCATTTTCATTTTCTTCATTATTAATAATATCAATTAAAGTTTTATAACATAAATCAAACATTGAATTATTATTATTATTCTTACAATCTTTTTTCATTCTGTAAATAAGATATTCAACAGTTTCATCATCTAAAAAAATATTTTGTTTATTTAATAAAATTCTAAAAGAAAAAAAAGAAATAAAATCTTTTTTATAGTTTTGATTTAAATAATTTTTATATTTTTCCAAATTATTTTTAATTTTTTTAGTTAATCTTTTATCATCATCAGCATTATAATATTTAATACTATCAAACAATTGAAGAAAATTTTCCATAAATTTTCCTAATTCATTATTAGAAGTAGTAAGTAAAGATTCAATTAAATAATAAATTTTATTTCTATCAATTTCATTATTATTAATTTGAATAACTTCACAAATTTTATCTGTAAAATTTACAACTAAACCACTTTTTTCAACTTGACTTTCACCATATAAATTATCAATTACTGTTTTAAAAATTTTATTTAATGCCTCATCTTTTGTTATTTTTCTAGCTTCAAAATTTTTTATTAAAATATATGTTATTTCTGTTATTTGTGCATTTTTTGCTCCATTAATACTTGAATCTGATTTAAAAGATGATATTTTATTTTTTATATTATCTTTTCTTAAATTAATATTTATTTGAGAAGTTAGTAAATAGTTTTTATCTTCTAATTCTTTTTTTTCTAACATTAAATTACGAATTTGTTCTTCCATTTTATGAACTTTTTCATTATTTTCTTTATGCTCATTTAATATTCTTTTATATTTACTTTTTAATGAAGAATTTTCATTTTTTAAATTTGAATTTTCTTCATTTGATTTTGTTAAATTTTCTTGTAAGTTCATTATAATAAAATGTTGTTTTGATATATTTGTTTCTATTTCTTTTACTGTTTTTTTTTTTATATTTAAATTGTTATTTTCATTTATTTGATGATTATATAAAGATTTTAATTTATTTAATTCTTGTAATATAACTGAATTTTCTACTATTAATTCATTTAATCTTGAATTTTTAATATTTTTCTTTAATAAATAAACATCATTATCTTTATTATCAAATTCCTTTTTTAAATCATAATATTGTTTTTTTAATTTATTTATTAAATTTATATGTAAACATTTTTCAGAATTTTCATTTTCTTTATCAGTTTTTATTTCTTCAATATTGAAATTATATTGTTCTTCTTTAATTTCAAAAGTTGAATTTATTAAATTTTCTTTTTTATTTATTTCATTATCTTTTTTTATATTTTCTGTTTTTATTTTTATTAATTCTTTTTTAAATTGATTTAACTCATTTTTTAATTGAATATTTTTTTCATATAAAGATTCTTTATCATTTATATTTTCAGGTTTACAATTTCCGCAAAAAGAATTAGATTTTTTTAAATTTTTTTTCTTTGAATTATTTTTAAATCTTCCATTTAATTGTAATTCCTTTAATTTATTCCTCATATTAATCATAGGAAGTTGACTACTATTATTCATAAAAGAATATATAGGAATTTTAATTTTATTACTTTCACTTTCCTCATTTTTCATATTTAAAATTTATTTAAACCAAAATTAAAAAATAAAAAAAAAACCACTTTAAAAAAAAAGAAAAAAAAAAACAAAATAAAAAAAAAATCCCTTTTAAAAAAATCTATAAAAAAAACTAAAAAAAAAATTAATTTAATGAACCCTATTATTCTCACTATCTAAATTAGCTTTACTGGATATAATTTTACCAAATCTAAAAATAATATCATATTTTTCATCTCCAATCATAAAATATCCATTACCATGAGGTTCATTATTAACCCAATTACCAAATAATTTTTTTCCATTAGGCCAAGTATACAATCCTTTTCCATGTTTATTTCCATTAACATAAAATCCAGAATAAACACTTTCATCTTTCCATTTATGAACACCTTTACCATTCATTAAACCATCTTTAAAACTTCCTTTATAAACTCTACCATCATTCCAACAATATTCACCTTCTCCATTATAAAGTGAATTTTTAAAATCACCATTATAATATGAACCATCAGAAAAAATATATTTTCCTCTTCCATTTTTTTCATTATTTACAAATTCACCTGAATAAACTGAACCATCTGGATAATGTTCAATTCCTTTTCCATTTTTTTTATTATTCTTAAATTCACCTTCATATCTTGAATAATCATTTACTATTAATTGTCCTTCTCCATCACATTCACTTTTATTCCAACCTCCAATATAATAATCTCCATTTTGATTTATAAAAATACCTTTTCCTTGAAATAAATTATTCTCAAATGTACCTGAATATACATTATTTTCTTTTGTTATTATTATACCTTTTCCACATATGTTACCATTTTCATCATATGTTCCTTTATAAAATTCATTCTCATTTGTTTTTTTATTTGAAAATTTCAAGGGGGGGACATTGTAAATTTTCTCATCTCCTTCATAATTAAATGTATTTATTTCATCTTCATTATTTTTTAATATTCTTGATATGTTTTGATTTTTATTTAATTCAGATATAAAATCATCTTCTGTTATTTCTTCTATTGTTATTTCTGTTTCTTTACTGCTTTCTATTATTTTTTCATGAATTTTTTCTTTTATTTTTGATATTTCTTCTATTGATGGTATTGGCTTTGGAGCTCCACGTAATAATGGTCTATCTTGATCTATAAATTCTGGCTCATCATTTGAAAATTTCTGAAAATCTTCACCTAAATATTCAGCTTCGTCACCACGGTCTTTTGATAAACAATTACAATTACCCATTTTTTTATATTGTTTTTTTTTTTTAATTTTTTTTTTAGTTTTTTATTTTTATTTGTTTTTTTTGTTAGTTATATATAATTAATTATTTTTTTTTATTTATTTAATTTTGGGGTTTTAGTTAAAAAATTATAATAATTTTTATTTATTAAAAATTATTTTTTTTTTTCAATTTCTTATATTTTGGTATTGTTTGTTTTATTTGTTATTAATAGTTTTGGTCTTTCACCTAATTTTATTTTACTTTTATATTTATAACCCATTATTATATTATTATTACTTTTATAATTTGAATTCTTTTCATTTATATAATTATTTGTAATAGAAATTGATTTTGAATTTATTTTATTTCCATTTTTTATTACTTTATTTCTACTTGATAATAAAAATCTATCATTATTTATTGGTGATTTTATTCTAAATTGTGTAATTTTATTTAATGGATTAATATATTTTTTTGCAAAAGTATTATTAATTTCTCTAAAAGAATTTTTTTTGATTATATGATTATTTCTACTTTTTAGTTCATTATTTTTATTATTAATAATAATTTGAATTGGATTGTTTGAATGCTTAGTTAAATTATTAATATTTAACATAGGTAAATTATTAATGAAATTTATATTTGAATTGATATTTTTATTTGATTTTATATTATTTTTATTTAAATTATTTTCATTATCATCTATATTATTATTACTATTTTGATAAATTATTGGTTTAATTTGATTTATTTTATCATTATTCAAATCAAATGAAACTTTTTTATTTAAATTTTCATTTGTTAAATTAATACTATTTTTATTCTTAGAAATTGATAATCTTACTTTTTTACCATAATCAGATTCTCTTTGTGTTAATGATTGAATAATTGGTTGATGAATATTTCTGCTTTTATTTATATTACCAATTGAAGTAGATCTAAAATCATTTTCAAAATAAATTTTATTGTCTTTATCTTCTGATTTCCCAATTCCTCTTATTTTTGCAATTGATATTAAAATCTTATATAATTCACTATATTTAAAATGTGCTCCGAATTCATAAAATTTTTTTTTTTCACTTATTTTATTATTAACATAATATCCTTTATAATTATCCATGAATATTTTTAGTTTAATTCTTAAAAATTAAAAAATAAATAAAAATAAAGTTATTATTTAATTGTTATAATTTTCAAAAATCATTATTTCAAAAATTACAAAAAAATTTATTGAAACTATTCTACATAATTTTATATTTTTTATAAAATATTTAATTTTTTAATATCTAATCTATTAATATTTTTTTTATTTGGTAATACTTTAAGTAAATTTTTATTTATTCTAATAGGAGAAAATCTTGATGAATGAAGATTAATTTTAAATTTAGTATTTTGTTCATTTTTTAAACTATATCCATTTTTTTTTTCATTATTTATAGTAATAAATCTATCAGTTAAAGAATTCTCAATTTTATTGTGTAAATATTTTTTAATTTTTTTTTCATTTTTAAGTGTTGGAAATTTTTTAGAGGAATTATTAGATGATAATGATTTTAAAGTTAATTTTGAAGTAAATTCTGTATTTATATATTTTTTTTTATTAAAATCAATTAATTTAATTTTATTACTATTATTATTAGTATTTAAATTTAAACAATTTTTAATTTTTAAATTTTTCTTTTTATTATTAATAAAAATATTTTTTATAAATTCAACATTTTTAATTTTTAATTTAAAAAATGTATTTTCGTTTTTCTTTTTTTTAATATCTTTATTAGATAAATTTCTCACAATTGATTTAATAGTATCAAAAGAATTGGCAAAAATATTATATTTTTCATATAAATTTCTTGTATTTACTAATGATTTTTTATTATTACCAATATTCATATTTTCATTTTGATTTGTATTTAATATTAATTCATCTGGAGAAAAAGTAAATGATTGAGATATAATCTTCTCATGTTTAAATTCTTCATTATTTTTATTAATCTTTTCATTTGAAGAATTTTTTATAATTAAAGAAATATTTTCCTCTTTTTCCTTATATTTTGTTTTTTTATTATTTCTCATTTTTTTTATTTCATTTTGATATCTTTTTTTTCTTCTATAATTTCTTATCATTACATCTTTACAATCACCAATTCGAAAATAAAAAGGGTAAATATTTAAAAAATTATAAAAAGAATTATAAAAATCTATATATTTTCTTATTAACATTTTTGATTCTATAATTGAATAAAATTGTTTTAAACATTCTATTTCATCATTCCAAAATAATAAGTCTTTAAATGCACTAATTTCTCTTGATTTACCATCAAAAATTAATCCTTGTATAATATAATTATTAAATCTTGTTGGAATAGTATTATATTTTAATAAATTATTAGTTATTATTTTTTTTTCTTTTAGTAATTGCTTTGTTTTTATTATATTTAATTGTTTTTTAATCCTTGAATTTGATAATTTTTTAATTGGTATTGATTTATTATAATAATTATCAAATTTTAATATTATATGCCCTTTTATTCTTTTTTTATCATTTAAATTTATATTTGGACTTTCCATTTGTTTATTTTATTTTTTTTATTTTTAATTATTTTCAAAAAGAAAAAATAATCTTTTAAAATTTTATATATAAAAAATTAATTAACCAAAAAATAATATTTAAATAACAAAATCTATTTAATTTAATTTTTTATTTTCTTTTAAAATCTGAAGCAACTTTTGTAACAAATTTTGAATATTTATTTAAATCATCTTTTTCTTGATTTTCATTATCATTTATGTTATTATTATTATTTAATTCATTTTTATTATTTTCTCTTATTAATCCTTTAAAAACATTTTCAATTAAATTATCATATTTTTCATTATTATACTTTTTTATATTACTTTTATCATTTTTTTTATCCGAGTTTTCATTTTCTAAAATAACTAGTTGATTTAGTTTTATATTATTTAGATTATCATTTTCATTTTTAATATTATTTTTTTCTTTTAATTTTAAATTATTATTTACATTATTATCTGAAGTTGTAACCATTTTTTCATTATTATTATCTCTATAAATAGGATTTGAAGTTTTTGTTCTTAAATGTGAATCTTCATTAAATTTATTTGAATTTGTTGTTGATGATGTATTTAATATATTTTTATCTAAAATAACTTTTTTATCTTTATTACGAGTCGAAGAAGAATTTATTAATTTAATTTCTATATCATTTATTTTTTCATTATTAATTTTTTCATTTTGTAAAATTTTTTTATTTAAATCTTGGAGTTTTTGATTTTGATTATTATGAATATTTTCTATTTGATTTTCAATTTCAGATATTTTTTTATTATATTCTTTATTTTTATTATTTAAATCATTAAATTTTTCTTCATTATTTAAATTAATATTTGAAATTTTATTATTTATATCTTCTATTAATTTTTTATTTTCATTTTCCTCTTTATTATTATAAATTTTCTTTTCCAATGAATCAATGTTATTTTTATTTTCAATTATGTTTTTATCTAATAAATTAATTTTATTAGAAATCTCATTTAATTTAATTTCATTATCATTATTTTTATTGTTTAATATAGTAATTTTTTCTTTTGTTTCTACATTATCTTTATCAAGGAGATTAAATTTATTTTGTAATTCTTTATATATTATTTCATTATTATTATTGTCATGATGATTATTAATTCTACTTTCAATATTAGTTATTTTTATTTTTGTTTCATTATGATCTTTATCAAAGTTATTAAATTTATTGATTAAATCTTTTATTGTTTTTTCATTATCATTACCATTATTTTTTAATTTATTTTCAATATTTGTTATTTTTAATTTATTATCTTTTTCATAGTTGTTTATTTTATTTTCTAAATCAGATAATTTTTTCTTATTTTCTTTATCAATATTATTATATTTTGTATCTAAATTTGTAATTTTATTATTTATTTCTTTGTCCATTGGCATATTTATTTTATTTTCAATATTTGTTATTTTTAATTTATTATTCTTATCATAGTCATTTAATTTATCTTCTAAATCTGATATTTTTTTTTTATTATCTTTATCAATATTATTATATTTAATATCTAAATCATTTATTTTTTTATTTATATCATTATCATCAAATAAATTTAATTTATTCTCTATATTTGTTATTTTTTGGTTATTTTCTTTTTCAATATTATTTAATTGATTTTCTATGGAAGATATTTTAATTTTATTATCTTTTTCAATATTATCATATTTTGTTCCTAAATCATTAATTTTTTTATTTATATCTTTTTCATTTAAATTCATAAATTTATTTTCAATTTCACTTATTTTTTTTTTATTATTTTTATCATTATTAGTATATTTAATATCTAAATCATTAACTTTTTTTATAATATCTTTTGTATTTATATTTATTAATTTATTTTCCAAATCCATAAATTTCCTTTTATTTTCCTTATCATTTTTATTAAATTTATTTTCTAAATCACTTAACATTTTTTTATTATCCTTTTCACAATTATTAAATTTCTCATTAAAATCATTTAATTTTTTATTTATATCTTTATCATTTAAATTATTTATTTTATTTTCATTATTTATTAATTTAATATTATTATCTCTAATATCTTTCTCTAAATCATAATATTTATTTTTTAAATCTATCAACATTTTTTTATTATCTTTATCTAAATTATTGATTTTATTTTCAAAATCATCAAATTGTTTTTGAACATTTTTATCATTAAAATTTGTATTCAATTTTAATTCAATATTATTTATTTTTTCTTTAAATTCTAGATTACTCTTATCATTTATATTAACTTTATTTTCTATTTCAGATATTTTTTTTTTATTATCTTTATCCATTGATTCATATTTTATATCTATATCATTTATTTTTTTTGTAAGATCATTTTCATTAGGTATATTTTTTTCAACTTTAATTAATTTATTTTTATTTTCAATATTATCTTTATTTAAATTATTAATTTTATTTTCAATATCAGAAAATTTTTTCTTATTATCTTTTTCAACATTATTTAGTTTAATTTCAATATCATTTATTTTTTTAATATCATTTGGATTTGAATTAATTTTATTTTCAAAATTTGATATTTTAATTTTATAATCTTTATTATCTTTATCTAAAGAGTTTAATCTTTTTTCAATTTCATTAATTACTTTATTATTATTTTTATCCAATAAATTATATTTATTTTCAAGGTCATTTAATTTTTTAATACTTTCTTTATCTGCACTTATACTTCTTAATTTTTCCTTATTATCTTTATCAATATTATTTATTTTATTTTCTAGAGCAGATATTTTTTTATTGTTATTTTTATCAAAGTTAATTAATTTTGTTTCAAGTTCTAAAATTTTTTTTTCATTTTCTTTTTCATTATTATTATTTGAAGGTGGAGTTGATTTTAATTTTAATTCATTATTAAATGTTTTTTGATATTGATTAAATTTATTTTCTAAATCAGATAATTTTTTTTTATTATCTTTATCAACATTATTATACTTTGTATCTAAATCTGTTAATTTTTTATTTAATTCATTATCATTTGAGATTTTTTGTTTATTTTTATTTTCTTTCTCAATATTATTTATTTTAATTTCTAAATCAGATAATTTTTTTTTGTTATCTTTATCAATATTATTATATTTATTATCAAAATCATTTATTTTTTTGATATTATCTTTATTTGTAGTTATATTTGTTTTATTCAAATTATCATATTTCTTTTCTAAATCATTTAATTTATTTTTATTATCTTTATCTAATTTATTTATTTTATTTTCAATTTCTGATATTTTTTTTTGAATATTGTTGTCTGGAGAATTATTTGATTTTAATTTAGTTTCAATATTATTTAATTTTAATTTATTTTCTTTATCATAATTATTTAATTTTGTTTCAACATCAATTATTGCTTTTTTGTTATCTTTTTCTAAATTATTAAATTTAATTTCTAAATCATTTAGTTTTTTTCTGTAATTAAATTCAGTTGAATTTGTTGAACTTATTTTAGAATCAATATTAATAATTTTCTGTTTATTTTCTAGATTATCTTTATTTATATTATTCATTTTATTTTCCAAATCAATTAATTTCTTATTATCTTTTTCATAATTATTTAATTTATTTTCTAAATCTGAAAACTTTTTCTTATTATCTTTATCAATATTATTAAATTTTATATCAAAATCATTTAGTTTTTTATTCATTTCTTTATTAATTGGTGTAATTTTATTTTCAATATTTAATAATTTTTCTTTATTATCTTTATTATAATTATTTAATTGATTTTCTAAATCAGACAATTTTTTCTTATTATCATTATCAATATTATTATACTTTTTATCTAACTCTATTATTTTATTATTAAATTCTTTATTAATTGGATTAATTTTATTTTCAATATTGAACATTTTCTGTTTATTTTCATTATCAATATTAATTATTTTACTATCAATTTCATTTATTTTTTTCTTATTTTCATTATCAAGATTATAATATTTATTATCAATTTCAATTATTTTTTTGATTAATTCTCTGTCATTATTATTACTTAATCTATTTTCTAAATCTATTAATTTTCTTTTATTATCTTTATCTAAATTATTATATTTAATTTCCATTTCACTTATTTTTTTTGCAAAACCATTTTCATTTAATCTTATTAATTGACCTTGTAAATCAGTTAATTTATTTTTGTTATCTAAATCTAAATTATTAACTTTATTTTCTAAATCATTTAATTTTTTTGTATTATCCTTTTCTAACTCATTTAAATTATTTTCTATATCATTTAATTTTTTTGTATTATCCTTTTCTAAATTATTTAAATTATTTTCTATATCATTTAATTTTAATAAACTTTCTTTCTCTGTATTATTTACTTTATTTTCTAAATCACTTAGTTTCTTTATATTTTCATTATTAATATTATTAATTTTAGAATCAATATCAGTAATTTTTTGTTTAATTTCTTTATCTTCAATATTTTTATTTATCTTATTTTCAAGATTTAAAATTTTTTGATTATTATCAATTTCGAAATTATCTAATTTATTTTCTAAATCCGAAATCCTTTTCTTATTTTCTTTATCATTATTATTATATTTTATATCAAATTCATTAAATTTCTTTTGAATACTTAATTCATTATTTCTATTATTAGAAATTTTTTTAACATTTTCATCTAAAGCATCAATAATATTCTCAATTTCCTTTATTTTATTTTTATTTACTTTTTCAATATCATCATATTTATTTTCTAAATCATTAATTTTTTTTGAATTTTCATCATTAATACTTCTAATTTCATTTTCTATATTATTAATTTTTTCTTGAGTATTTTGAATATCTTTATTCGCAATATTTAATTTATTTTCAAAACAAGTTAATATATCTTTATTATTTTTGTTTAAATTCTCAAAATTTGTTTCTAAATCAGTAATTTTTTTTAAATTTAAAATTTCATTATTTGAAAGTGGAATATCTTTTTGTTTATTTTCTAAAATTAACCAAGATAATTTATTATCTTTTTCTAATATATTAACTTTATCATTAATATCAATTATTTTTTTATTATTATCTCTTTCAAATTCATCATATCTATTTTCTAATTCATAAATTTTCTTTTTTTGATATTTATCAATATTTTGATATCTTTCTTCTAAATCATTTATTTTTTTTTGATTATTTTTATCAATATCATTGTATTTATCTTTTAAATCATTTATTTTTTTTCGATTATTCTTTTCTAAATTTTCATATTTATCATTTAATTCATTTATTTTATTTTTGGTTATTTCTTCATTATCTTCAATTAATTTTTCAATTTTATCATTCTTATTAAACGAATCAAATTGCTTTTCTAAATTATTAAACTTTTGTTTATTATTTTTGTCAATATTTTCAATTTTATATATTAAATCATTTATTTTCCTTTCATTATCTCTTTTATTAATTTTATTGCTATCTAAAAGTTCAATATTTTCTTCTAATTCATTTAGCTTTTTTTTTGTATCTTGTTCAATTTGAGAAATTTTATTTTCAATTTCATTAATTTTCAATATTTCATCATTAAAATTTTTATTTTCAATTTTTTTATTATTTAATTCTATGTTTTGAGAAATAATTGAAGAAAGTTGATTATTTAATTTATTATCTATTTCATCTAGTTTTTTCTTATCATCTATTTTTTCTTTTTCCATATTATTTATTATAGTTTCAAATTTATTTAATTTATCATTAATTTCTTTTTTATTATTAATTTCTACATTATTAATTTTATCATTTAAATATTCTTTATTTTCAAAATTTTCTTTTTCTAATTTTTTTATATTTTCATTTACTTTTACTATTTGTAAATCAAATTGCCTTATTTTATCATCACAGTTTTCTAATTTTTCATTTATATTTTTCTCAATATTTTTTGAAATTTCTTTTAAATTATTTTCTAATTTATTAATATCATTTTTAATTAAATTTATATTTGATTCAATATTATTATTATTTTCTTTTATTGGAAAATATTTATTTT
>JAEEGK010014867.1_pt1 | contig 17332 bp, 11 predicted proteins | sample 8958771 | NCBI WGS metagenome assembly JAEEGK01 (sample SAMN16246547, study PRJNA631951) | gut metagenome | biome: gut microbiome; feature: rumen; material: SC-attached | host: Bos | place: Iran: Karaj | collected 2018-10
AGCAGATCGGACACGCTCTTGACGTCATGGGCGGAACCTAGGTAGGAGAACGACCAGCCTTCCTCTTTGAGCTGCTCTATCAGCCGACGGAGATCGGCTCCTCGCCACTCGCGTGAGGCATTCTCCAGGCCATCGGTCAGAACAGTCACTACAACAGAGGCATCTTTGTCGTCCTTGACTTTCTCATGCAGACGGATGAGTGACAGCCCCATGGCATCATAGAGCGGGGTACATCCATGTGGCATGTAGTCACTGAACTCTTCTCCCACCTCACTGATAGGCTTACAGTCGATGAGTGTACGTACGTCAGGATGGCCAGAAGTGGCATTGAAGGATACTAGCGTCAAGAAGTGCTCCTGGGTTTCTGCAAACTCCTGCTGTGCACTTCGGATGCTGTCGGTGGTCTCATTGATTCCTGAGAGCGTGGCCTGACGAAGGTGTCCCATTGAACCGCTCTCATCGACGATAATAAGATTGTAGATTTTACTTTTCATTTGTTTTGTAGGATTAAAGTTAAATGTTTCTGGCTGCAAAGATAGGATCAGGCATTGTTTCTTGGCTTGAATCTTAACCTATAAATGAGATTGAATGACGCCACGACTCACGTTGAATGACATTATGATAGAAGAATAAAAAAGGCACACGTCACATATAACGTGAAAAAAGTGCGCCGATATCGGCACACTTTTTCTTGAGACTCGCCTCATTATATGGGGAGTCGATAGCTCATAGTCTGTAGTTTGCTACTTCAGCACGCCGAGCTCGCGTCCGACCTTGATGAAGGCCTGGATGCACTTGTCGAGCTGGTCGCGGGTGTGGCCGGCAGAGATCTGGACGCGGATGCGGGCCTGGCCCTTGGGCACTACGGGATAATAGAATCCGGTGACATAGATGCCTTCTTCCTGCATCTTGGCAGCATAGACCTGCGACAGCTTGGCGTCGTAGAGCATGACGGCGCAGATGGCGCTCTGCGTGGGCTTGATGTCGAAGCCTGCCGCCATCATCTTATTGCGGAAGTACTCGACATTCTCGACCAGGCGGTCGTGGATTTCGTTGCTCTCAGCGAGCATGCGGAACACCTCGAGCGAGGCGCCGATAATGGCGGGAGCGAGCGAGTTGGAGAAGAGATAGGGACGAGAGCGCTGGCGCAGCAGGTCGATGATCTCCTTGCGTCCGGTGGTGAATCCACCGAGTGCTCCGCCGAAGGACTTACCCAGCGTGCCGGTGTAGATATCGACACGGCCGTAGGTCTGGAAGAACTCGCTTACACCGTGTCCCGTCTTGCCGACGACGCCAGCGGAGTGGCTCTCGTCGACCATGACGAGTGCATCGTACTTCTCGGCAAGGTCACAGATGCGGTCGACGGGAGCGACATTGCCGTCCATGGAGAAGACACCATCGGTAACGATGATGCGGAAGCGCTGGGCCTGAGCCTCCTGGAGGCAGCGCTCAAGCTCCTGCATGTCGGCATTGGCATAGCGGTAGCGCTTGGCCTTGCAGAGGCGCACACCGTCGATGATGGAGGCATGGTTGAGTGCATCGCTGATGATGGCATCCTCCTCGGTGAAGAGCGGCTCGAAGACACCGCCGTTGGCATCGAAGCAGGCGGCATAGAGGATGGTGTCGTCGGTGTGGAAATAGCTGGAGATGGCCTGCTCGAGCTCCTTGTGGATGTCCTGTGTGCCACAAATGAAGCGTACGCTGGACATGCCGAATCCGCGGCGGTCCATCATCTGCTTGGATGCCTCGATGAGCCGGGGATGATCGGAAAGTCCGAGATAATTGTTCGCGCAGAAGTTGAGCACTTCCTTGCCAGCGACCTGAATAGCAGCCTTTTGCGGACTGCAGATGAGACGTTCCTCCTTATAGAGTCCTGCCTCGCGAATCTCGGCCAGCGTCTGGCTGAGATGTTCTTTCATCTTTCCGTACATAGTCGTATAGGTTTTAATGGATTGTTAGGGAATGATTGTGCTAGCACTCGTCGCGCCAGATAGGCATGGTCATGCAGCGCGCTCCGCCACCAGCACGTGGCAGCTCAGATGCCGGAAAGACGGCAACGAACTTCTTGTAGTCGTCCATGAGCACCTTGCCGTTGCAGATGTCCTTGGCCTGAAGGACGGCATATCCTGCCTTGTCGAGTGCCTCGATGGTATAGGCATTGCGGCGGTAGCCGAGCACCTTGCCCTCGCCCAGCGAGAAGAAGTTGGCGCCGCTGTGCCACTGTTCGCGCAGCTGCACCCACGGGTCGTAGCCACCGCCGTAGATGGGTTCCACGTTCCAGTCTAGGTGGCGCAGTCCAGCAAGGATGTCGCTGACGGGCCTGTAGGTGACGCGATGGTTCTTGACAGTGATGAGTGTGGTGTCGCATCCAGCAAAGAGTCCCTGCTTGCGCAGCATGGGCTCGAAGATCATGCACTCGTGGCGGCTGAGGAAGGTGAACACCATGTCGAGATGAATGAACGACTCGGGCTCGCGTGGCAGCTCCTGCACGAGGATATAGAATGGCTCGGTGCGCTCCTTGGCGAACGTCTGTGCGAGGAACTCGATGCCCTTGGCATTGGTGCGCACTCCCTCGCCGACGACGAGCAGGTCGGGTGCTGCGATATGGATATCGCCTCCCTCGGTGCGTGCCCTGGGGTTCCAGTCGGCAGCGCAGATGGTCTCCACGCCAAAGTAATGGCGGAAGATGGCCTCGTAGATGAGTGACTCTCGTTCGCGCACCTCGAAGCTCATGGAGTTGATGAGCACGCGGTCGAAGATGGTGGACGAGGCATCGCGTGTGAACAGCAGGTTGTAGAGCGGCTCGAGCAGGTAGCGGTTGTCGCTGATGCCAGCCCACTGCGGATTCTCGTAGCCCTCGATGAGCGTGCGTGCCAGCTTCTTCTGATCCATGCCCATCAGCTCCTCGGCCAGGCGGTCGTTGATGGTGCCCGACAGCTTCACGGGCCGATGGCCATAGTTGAAGACACTTTGGGTGACGAGATGCTCGCGGATCTTCTCGTCGAGGAGCAGCTCCTGGAGGATATCCTCGACGTAATAGACCTGCGCCCACTTCTCGAGCACGCCACGGAAACGGTCGTACTCGATGTCGACGTTCATGCGGTCGAGTATGTCGCTGTAGAGGGCATGGGCGCAGTTGAGTGGTGTCATGCGCTCAATCTCGACACCAGGCCGATGGAGGAGCACGGCGCGCAGTCGTCCGGTCTCAGAGCTGACGCTCACGCGCTTTCCCTCCCCATTAGGGGAGGGCAGATGCGGTTGATGGTTTCCAGACATGCTTACATGTAAGAATAACGGTAGTCGGTGGGCGAGAGGAGGGTCTCTTTGATCACACGCGGGATGATCCAGCGAATGAGGTTGAACTCGCCTCCAGCCTTGTCGTTGGTACCGCTGGCACGTGCTCCGCCAAAAGGCTGCATGCCTACGACGGCACCCGTGGGCTTGTCGTTGATGTAGAAGTTGCCTGCTGCATAGCTGAGCTGCTCGGTTATGCGCTCGACAGCCATGCGGTCGCGTCCGAAGACGGCGCCAGTCAGTCCGTATGGTGATGTCTCGTCGCAGAGCTTCACGGTCTCGTCGACTTTATCGTCGTCGTAGGGATAGACGGTGATGATGGGTCCGAAGATCTCCTCTTCCATCGACTTGAAATGCGGGTTGGATGTCTCGATGACGGTGGGCTGGACGAACCATCCCTTCGACTTGTCGCACTTGCCGCCGATGACGACGCGTGCATCGGGAGCAGCCTCAGCATAGTCGATGTAGGATTTGCACTTGTCGAACGAAGCCTCGTCGATGACAGCATTGACGAAGTTCTTAGGCTGGCAGACGTCGCCCATCGTGATCTCGCTGCACATGCGACGGATATCCTCGAGTACGTCGGGCCAGAGGCTCTTGGGAATATACATACGGCTGGCAGCCGAGCACTTCTGTCCCTGATACTCGAAGGCTCCGCAGAAAGCAGCCGTGGCGACGGCCTTCTTGTCGGCAGAAGGATGGACGAAGATGAAGTCCTTGCCGCCGGTCTCGCCCACCAGTCGTGGATAGCTGACATAGCGGTCGAGATTCGAGCAAGCCTGCTGCCAGAGACTCTTGAACGTAGCCGTGGAGCCAGTGAAGTGGATGCCGGCAAAATGACGCGACTGAGTGGCCACCTCGCCGATGAGCGCTCCGCTGCCCGGGAGGAAGTTGACCACGCCGTCGGGCAGTCCAGCCTCTTTGTAAAGCTGCATGAGGTAATAGTTGGAAAGCAGGGCCGTGGTCGACGGCTTCCACAATGCCACATTGCCCATAAGCACGGGTGTCATGCAGAGGTTGGAGGCGATGGATGTGAAGTTGAAGGGCGTGACGGCAAGTACGAAGCCCTCGAGGGGACGGTACTCTGTGTGGTTGAGCTGTCCGTTGCCGTCCTTAGGCTGCATGGAGTAGATCTTTGAGGCATAGTGGACGTTGTAGCGGAAGAAGTCGATGGTCTCGCAGGCAGAGTCGATCTCGGCCTGGTAGAAGTTCTTGCTCTGACCCAGCATGCAGGCTGCATTCATGATGGGGCGGTACTTCGTGGCTAGTAGATGGGCCATCTTCATCACGATGGCAGCACGAGTGGTCCACGGTGTGCGGCTCCATTCCTGCCATGCCTTCATTGCAGCCTCGACAGCCATCTCTACCTCTTTGCGCCCCACCTTATGATAAGTGGCGAGCACGTGATGATGATCATGCGGACAGGTCACCTGGCCTGTGTCGCCAGTACGGATCTCCTTTCCGCCGATGATGATGGGAATGTCGACCACGATGTTGGACTGGCGCTCGAGTTCCTTCTCAAGTGCGATGCGCTCTGGCGAGCCTTCGAGATAAGACTTCACCGGCTCGTTGGCCGGCATTGGGAATGTGATTACTGCGTTGTTCATTGTTCTTGTCTTGTTTTTGGTTTTATTTGTTTCTTTCTGGTTAGTCGAATAGTTCCGCCATCATGCAGCGGGCGCTGCCACCACCGGCGGTTTCGATGGTGTGGATGTCGGGGCTTACGATGCGCGTGGCGGTCTCGAGCTCGCTGACCTGAGCAGGAGTGAGCGAGGCACGGGCAGTGGCGCTCATCACCAGTAGCTGCTCGCCGTCGGCACCGGTCAGTTCGAGCATGTTGCCGGCAAAGTGGTGCATCTGCTCGAGCGTGATGGGCACCACCTGCTTGCCGTTGGCCTCGAGCGAGGCACGGAGCCGGGCACGCTGAGCAGCGTCGCTGACCGACTCCAGACAAACCACAGCATGGCGTGTGCCGATGTGCATCACCACGTTGGTGTGATAGACCGGCGTGCCCTGCTCATCCTCGCTGTGGAAGGTGAGATAGCAATAGCCCAGCCGTGAGGCCCACTCGCGGAGCACATCCTCGTCGGTGCGAGGCGACAGACAGGCATAGGCCATGCGATGCTCGCGGTCGAGCACCAGCGAGCCGGTGCCCTCGAGAAAGCGATGGTCAGCCTCGTATGCGGTGAGGTCGATCACCTCGCTGAAATGCATCCCGTCTAACTGGACCATCAGCTTCTCACGCTCCAGCCGCCTGTTGTGAGCGAACATTGGATAGAGCACCAGTGTGGAGCCATGCGTCGAGAAGCAGTTGTTGGGGAAGATGGAGTCGGGCGTGAAGGGTAGGGCAGTGTCCTGCAGCACGTCGACCACGATGCCGTTAGCACGGAGCAGGGCTACGAAAGCATCGAACTCAGCAACGGCCTGCTGGGCAATGTCGCCTTCGCCACGCTGCTGGAACGCATTGTTGACTGCCGTCTCCTCGTTGAAGGAAAAGCGCGCCGGACGCACCATCAGGATATGGTTGGTGGTCTGAGTCATGCGGAGAGCTCCTCAAAGGTTGACTTGATGATACCGATGGCTTCGCGCAGCTCCTCTTCCTTGATGCAGAGCGGGGGAGCAAAGCGGATGATATCGTCGTGCGTAGGCTTGGCCAGCAGCCCCTTGTCCATCATGCGCAGGCAGATGTCCCAGGCAGTGATGAGCTTCTCGTCGGAGCCATGACGCACGGTGAGAGGCTTGGTGACGATGGCGTTGAGCAGACCACGGCCACGCACCTCGACAATCCAGGGCGAGTCGATCTTCTTGATTTCCTCGCGGAAGATGCGGCCCATCTTCTCGGCATTCTCTACGAGATGCTCGTCGCGTACCACCTTCAGCGCCTCGACAGCTACACGAGCGGCAAGCGGGAAGCCTCCGAAGGTGCTGCCGTGCTCGCCCGGACGGATGTTGAGCATGATGTCGTCGTCGGCCAGACATGCCGACACAGGCAGCACGCCACCGCCGAGAGCCTTACCCAGCACCACGATGTCGGGACGTACACCGTCGTGCTCAGAGCAGAGCATACGGCCCGTGCGGGCGATGCCCGTCTGCACCTCGTCGGCGATGAGCAGCACGTTGTGAGCATGACATACGTCGTAGCAATGCTTGAGGTAGCCGTCGTCGGGCACGAACACGCCTGCCTCGCCCTGTATTGGCTCGGCTATGAAGGCACACACCTCGTCACCGCACTCGTCAAGCACCTGTTTCAGTGCCTCTACATTATTATAAGGAATGCGGATGAAGCCCGGCGTCAGCGGACCGTACTTGTCGTAGGAGCTAGGGTCATTGCTCATGGTGATGACTGTCACGGTGCGTCCGTGGAAGTTACCTTCGCAGCAGATGACCTTGATCTTGTCGTTGGGAATGCCTTTCTTGACGGCACCCCAGCGGCGCGCCAGCTTCAATGCAGTCTCGACGCCCTCAGCGCCAGTGTTCATGGGCAGCACACGGTCGTAGCCGAAATATTCGTGAATGAACTGCTCGTATTCGCACAGCGCATCATTGTAGAATGCCCTCGACGTCAGGCAGAGCACATCGGCCTGGTCCTTCAGAGCCTTCACGATGCGCGGATGGCAGTGTCCCTGGTTCACGGCAGAGTAGGACGAGAGGAAATCGAAATATCGTTTTCCTTCCACATCCCATACGTAAATTCCTTTTCCCTTGTGTAACACCACAGGCAGCGGATGGTAGTTGTGGGCACCATACCTTTCTTCCTGATCCATAAGGTGTTTCGCGGTCTTTGTTGTTTCCATTTGTGTAATATTTAGATAGGTTGGTGCAAAATTAGCGAATAAATATCACAATCGTACAAAAATCGAGATAATTAATGTTAAATGGGGTGCAAGGAGGTGATAGTTCTCTTGATTCAGCAGACAAAAAGCAGGTTGTGCAGAATATTTTCAGCCGTTCGTTTGCGGGGATGAAAAAGAATTCGTAACTTTGCAGAAATAATCATTCATAGTTCATGCCACTACGCTTACCCGACCGCTTACCGGCCATAGATATCCTCAAGCATGAGAATATCTTCGTGATGGACAACTCCAGGGCCCATGCCCAGGACATCCGTCCGCTGCGCATCGCCATTCTCAACCTGATGCCGCTGAAGATAACCACCGAGACCGACCTGATCCGTCTGTTGTCGAACACCCCGCTGCAGCTGGATATCAACTTCATGAAGCTGCGCAGCCACACGTCGAAGAACACCCCGATAGAGCATATGATGATGTTCTACCGTGACTTTGCCGATATGAGACGCGAGAAATTCGACGGAATGATCATCACGGGAGCTCCGGTGGAGACACTGGACTATGAAGCCGTGAACTACTGGGACGAGATTGTCGACATCTTCGACTGGGCACGCACGCACGTCACCAGTACGCTGTTTATCTGTTGGGCGGCACAGGCCGGACTGTATCACTACTATGGTGTGCCGAAGTATCCGCTGGAGAAGAAGATGTTCGGCATCTTTCCTCAGCAGAAGCTCGAGGCGCAGCTGCCCATCTTCCGTGGCTTCGACGACGTGTTTATGATGCCCCACAGCCGCCATACAGAGGTGCGCCGCGAAGACATCGAGCAGCATCCTGAGCTGACGCTGATCGCCGAGTCGCAGGACAGTGGGGTGAGTATCGTCATGGCCAGGGAAGGACGCGAGTTCTTCATCACGGGTCACCTGGAGTACGCTCCTAACACGCTTGACAACGAGTACAGACGTGACGTGGGCGTGAGGGATGATGTGGAACTGCCCCGCAACTACTATCTGCACGATGATCCCTCGCAGCCGCCACTGGTAACTTGGCGCGCGCATGCGAACCTCTTTTATAATAACTGGGTGAACTACTACGTCTATCAGGAGACACCTTACGACATCAACCAGATACGATGATGACACAGCTCGAACTGCTGGCACCAGCCAAGAACCTGGCAAGTGGCATGGCGGCTATCGACCATGGCGCTGATGCCGTGTATATAGGTGGCCCGCAGTGGGGAGCGAGGGCGGCTGCCGGCAATAGCATTGCCGATATCACTGAGCTCTGTGCCTATGCACATCAGTTCGGAGCGAAGGTCTATGCCACGGTCAATACGCTTATCTATCCCGATGAGATGTGTGACGTGGAGCGTCTGCTTCACGACCTGGCCAATGCCGGCGTCGATGCCGTTCTTGTACAGGACATGCAGCTGCTGCCGCTGGCTGATGGACTGCCTTTCGCGCTACATGCCTCAACACAGGCCGACAATCGCACGTCTGAGAAGGTGCGCTGGCTGCAGGAGCATGGGTTCAGCAGGGCTGTGCTGGCCCGTGAGCTCTCGATTGACGAGGTTGCCCAGATACATCGTGCTGTGCCTGAGATGGAGCTTGAGGTGTTTGTCCACGGCGCACTCTGCGTCAGCTATTCGGGTCGTTGCTATGCCTCGGAGTATTGTTTCCATCGTAGTGCCAACCGCGGAGAGTGCGCTCAGTTCTGCAGGATGCAGTTTGACCTGATCGATGCCGACGGACGCGAATGGGAGCACCAGCGCCACTTGTTGTCGCTGAAGGACCTGAATCTCAGCCAGCATCTGGGCAGACTGATTGAGGCCGGTGCTACGTCGTTCAAGATTGAGGGCCGACTGAAGGATCTTCCCTATGTAAAGAATGTTACGGCTGCCTATAGTCAGCTGCTCGACCGCTATATCGCCGCCCATAGTGACAGCTTCGAACGAGCTTCGCGTGGACGGTGCCGCTACACTTTCGAGCCCGATCTTGCCCGTACTTTCCATCGAGGCTACACCACATACTTTGCCGAGGGGCGCCAGCTGCACCAGGCATCGCCCGACACACCCAAGGCTTTGGGTCAGATGGTGGGACGGGTGAAAGAGCTGAGGCAGCAGTCGTTTACCGTGGCTGGCACGGCATCATTTGCCAATGGCGACGGGCTGTGCTTCTTCAACGAGCGACGTGAGTTGCAGGGCTTCCGAGTCAACAGGGCCGAGGGCAACCGACTCTTCCCTCAGTCCATGCCTCACGGACTGAAGCCGGGCATGCCCCTCTATCGCAGCAACGACCAGGCTATGGAGCGCGTGCTGATGAAACCCAGTGCCGAGCGCAAGATTGCCGTGTCGATGAGTCTGAGAGCCACGCAGGAAGGCTATGCGCTGCGATTGGACGATGTAGAGGTGAGCATGGCTGCAGAGCACCAGCAGGCCAAGACGCCGCAACGCGATAATATCGTGAGTCAGCTCACTCGTCTGGGGGGAACACCCTTCGAGGCGCTGACGGTGGACGTGCCTGCCGACTTCAACTACTTTATTCCCAGCAGTCAGTTGGCAGCCTTGCGGCGCTCAGCTGTCGAGAAGGCACTGGCTACACTTCGTCATGCAGATGGGGAACGGTCGTCGTTTGTCTTGCGTCATGATCATGAAGACAAATCATCATCTTTGTTACAACATGCTGATTGTGACCAGTCATCGACCTCGGGAGCATACGTTCCAGGCACTCCGCTGATGCAGTGTCGCTACTGTCTGCGCCACGAGATGGGCTACTGCGTGAAGCATGGTGGCCGACGGCCCCAATGGAAGGAACCACTGGCATTGCGTCTTGCCGACGGCAGGCGATTCCGGCTGGAGTTCAACTGCCAACAATGTCAAATGAACGTCTATGCCGATGAGAACTAAGACCCGCATACTGATGCTGCTGGCAGGAGCGCTCCTGCTGCTGCAGAGCTGCTACCGACGTGAGTCACCGACGCCCGACGGATGGATTCCCACCGAGGCGCAGATGGACTCCATCTCCTTCTATACCACCCACCACTATTCGCAGAACTACAATTTCGTGGTCGTTGCCGACAGTCTGCAGCTGGTAGTGCAGCAGCCTTTCGAGAACACCAGCGCCAAGGTGTCAGACACCGTCACCGTGAGAAGAGAAGACCGCCTGGTGGTGGCCGACATCATCACCTTGCCCACCGACACTATCGATTCGGTATGGGTGCAGGTAGCCCGTGATGAGCTGACCATCGGTTGGACGCGAGAGACATTCCTGTTAAAGGCAGTGGCACCCGACAATCCCATCTCGCGATTCATCGACGATTTCTCTGATACTCACCTGCTTATCATGCTGGCCTTTGTCGTGCTGTGCCTGGCTCTGTACGTTGTCAGTAGGCTCTATCGCCATAATGCCCGGATCGTGCATTTCCGCGACATCGACTCGTTCTATCCCACGATGCTGGCACTGCTGGTATCGGCGTCAGCCGTATTCTATAGTACCATTCAGCTGGTTGATCCTGAGTCGTGGCGACATTTCTACTATCATCCCACGCTCAATCCCTTCAGTGTGCCGTTGCACCTGGGGTTGTTCGTCACTTCCGTATGGGCCATCCTTATCGTTGCCATCGCAGCTTTCTACGATATTCTGCGCATGCTGCCGGCAGGTCAGGCTGTGCTCTATCTGCTGGGACTCCTGGCAGTTTGCTCGGTCGACTATGTGGTGTTCAGCGTGCTCACCCTCTATTATATAGGCTATCCGCTGCTGGTGGCTTATGTCTATTTCGCCCTGCGCCAGTATTTCCGTCACAATCGGGCTCACTACGTCTGTGGCAATTGTGGCCATACGCTTCACCGCAAGGGTGTATGCCCTCATTGCGGCGTAGAGAATATATAGTGATGTAGCTCGGCCGTCGGGCTTGCCCACAGCGCACAAAGAGGTTTGAAAGAGGAAGTGTTCGCTGTGTTTATTCCTGCACGAACTTACAGATAAGCGCAGTAAAGCGGAGACCGTATTTCTGCTTCTTAAATTCGCCGATGCCTGAGATGTGGCCGAAAGCCTCCAAGGTGGTGGGCTTGATGGTGGCCAGCGAGTGAAGCACTTTGTCGCTGAAGACGATGTAGGGAGGCATCTTCTCCTGCTCGGCACATTGCATGCGCAACTGTCGCAGTGCCTCAAACAGTTGCTTGTCTTCGGTGCCCGTTGTTGGCGGCAGGCCGGGGATGGGAATGGTGGGAATCTGCAGCTGCAGTCTCGAGCGACGCTGGCGTCCCTGCTCCTTTGTGCTGTGGTCTACAACATTGAGCAGCACTTCCTTACGTCCGAAGAGCACCTCCTCGCCCAGTGGCGTGATCTGCGTTCGTTTCCCTTCGTCGTAGACAATCTCGAAAAGGCCCAGCTGCAACATCTGCAGCAAGTAGTCCTGCCAGTCGGAGAGCGAGATGTCACGCCCCACGCCGAAGGTTTTCAGCTGGTTGTATTGTTTGCGCTTAACCTCAGGTGAGAGCATTCCCTTGACAATCTCGATGGTGGTTGATATGCGTATCTGCTCGCCGCTTCGCCGCATGGCACTAAGAGCCATCTGACAATAACGGGTGCCGTCGAAGCGCTTTGGCGGGTTCTGGCAAACATCGCAGTTCAGGCAGTCATGCTCGGTGGTCTCTCCGAAGTAGTTGAGCAGGATGCGACGTCGGCAGACGCTGGCCTCGCAGTACTCCTGCATGCGTCGCAGCTTCTCCATGTTCACGTCCTGCTGGCCGCTCTGCTTGGCAAACTCGGTCAGTTGCACGATATCGGCCAGCGAATAGAACAGGATGGTGTCGGCAGGCGCACCGTCGCGCCCGGCACGTCCTATCTCCTGATAGAAACTCTCGATGCTCTTGGGCATATTGTAATGGATCACCCAGCGCACATTACTCTTGTCGATACCCATGCCGAAGGCCACAGTGGCGCAGATCACCTGAACCTGATCGTTCTTGAACTGCTCCTGTGCCTGGCTGCGCTCGTAGGGTGAGAGCATGGCATGATAGGGTAGGGCGTTGATGCCTTTGCGCCGCAGGTCCTCGGCCACGTTTTCCGTCGACTTCCGGCTGAGACAATAGATGATGCCTGCATCCAGCGGGCGTGCCTTGATGAAGTTAGTGATGAAGTTCAGCTTCTCCTTCGCCTTGTAGCCACGCTTGACTGAGAGGCTCAGGTTCGGACGGTCGAAGCTGGCCACGAACTCACGCCCCTGCAGCTTGAGCTGTTTGATGATGTCGCGACGCGTAATCTTGTCGGCAGTAGCTGTCAGGGCCATGATGGGCACGCGTGGAAAACGCTGGCGCAGCACATCCAGCTGGGTGTATTCCGGTCGGAAGTCATGTCCCCACTGGCTGATGCAGTGTGCCTCGTCGATGGCGAAGAGCGAGATGTGTATCTGACTGAGAAGCGTGTCGAGTTCAGCCAGTAGCTTCTCGGGCGAGATGTAGAGCAGTTTCAGGTTTCCCTGCGTGCACTTGCGCCGTATGATGGTGTCCATCGTCAGGTCGTTGCCCGAGTTCAGGGCTTCAGCTTCTATGCCGTTAGCCCGCAGCGTCTCTACCTGATCCTTCATCAGACTGATCAGCGGCGACACGACGATGGCCGTTCCCTCCATAGCCAGGGCAGGAATCTGGTAGCAGAGACTTTTGCCGCCGCCCGTGGGCATGAGCACCAAGGCATCACCACCGTTGATGACATGGCGGATGATTTCTTCCTGCAGCGGACGGAAGGTGTTGTAGCCATAGTGCAGCTTGAGCAGTTGATGGATATCGGCGATCATTGCTCTTCCAGATATTGCTTCAGGAACCGGGGTGTGTAGCCTAAGGGGCTTTCGGCCACTTCCTCGGGTGTTCCCGTTGAGAGAACGGTGCCACCCGCACGTCCGCCTTCGGGACCCATGTCGATGATGTAGTCGGCTTGACCTATGACGTCGAGGTTATGCTCGATGATGACGACCGTATTGCCTCGGTCCACCAGTTTCTGCAGCACCTGCATCAGGATGCGTATGTCGTCGAAGTGCAGGCCTGTGGTGGGCTCGTCGAGGATGTAAAGCGTGCTTCCCGTGTCTTTCTTCGACAGCTCGGTGGCCAGCTTCACACGCTGGCTCTCGCCTCCTGAGAGTGTGGTGGATGGCTGCCCCAGCTTGATATATCCCAGTCCTACATCCTGAAGCGTCTTGATCTTGCGCAGGATGTCGGGCACGTTCTCAAAGAACTCCACAGCCTGGTTGATGGTCATGTCGAGCACGTCGGCAATCGACTTGCCCTTGTAGCGCACCTCCAGCGTCTCGCGGTTATAGCGCTTGCCGTGACACTCCTCGCAGGGCACCTGAATGTCGGGCAGGAAGTTCATTTCGATGGTCTTGTAGCCATTGCCTCCGCAGGCCTCACAGCGTCCTCCCTTCACGTTGAAGGAGAAGCGCCCGGGCTTGTAACCGCGTATCTTGGCTTCGGGCAGGCCAACGAAGAGCGACCTTATGTCGCCGAATACGCCGGTATATGTGGCTGGGTTGGAACGTGGCGTGCGTCCGATGGGGCTTTGGTCCACGTTCACCACCTTGTCGATATGCTGCATGCCCTCAATGCTGTCGTAGGCCATGGGCCTGCGCAGAGAGCGGTAGAAATGCTGCGAGAGGATGGGCTGCAGCGTCTCGTTGACGAGCGTCGACTTACCTGAACCGCTGACGCCGGTGACCACGATCAGTGTGCCCAGCGGGAAGCTGACGTCGATGTGCTTCAGGTTGTTGCCGCTGGCACCATGGATGGTGATGGCATGGCCGTTGCCTTTCCGGCGGGTCAAGACAGGCTTGTTCGTTCCGTCATCTGTCTTTGGAATGCAGCTGACGGTATTGTTGAGGTACTGGGCAGTAAGCGTGCTGGTCTTCAGAAGCTCGGCGGGAGTGCCTTGGAACACCACTTCGCCGCCTTTGCGTCCAGCCCGAGGGCCGATGTCGACAATGTAGTCGGCAGCCAGCATCATGTCCTTGTCGTGCTCCACCACGATGACAGTATTGCCCAGGTCACGCAGTTCCTTCAGTGAGTGGATGAGGCGCTGGTTGTCGCGCTGGTGCAGACCGATGGACGGCTCATCGAGTATGTAGAGGACGTTCACCAGCTGCGAACCGATCTGCGTGGCCAGACGTATGCGCTGGCTTTCACCGCCCGAGAGCGATGCCGACTGCCGGTTCAGCGACAAGTAGTCGAGTCCCACGTCGAGCAGGAAGTCCAGACGTGTGCGGATCTCTTTCAGGATCTCCGTGGCTATCTGTCGCTGCTGGGCGTCGAGATGATCTTCCACCATATCCGTCCACTGGCGCAGCTCGCTGATGTCCATCGATGCCAGCTCGGCTATGTTCTTATCCCATATCTTGTAGCTCAGCGCTTCGCGGTTCAGACGCTGGCCGTGGCATTCAGGGCACTCGCATTCGGCCATGAACTGGTCGGTCCACTTCTGGGCAGCTGCTGAGTCATCGCCATCGATGTGATCGCGAAGGTACTTGACGATGCCGTCGAAAGCCACGAAATAGTCACTCGACGTGTGCACCACCTCCTTGTCGATGCGCACATTCTCCAATGAGCCGTAGAGCACTTCGGTCATCGCTTCTTCCGGTAGGTCTTCTACGGGAGTCTTCAGCGTGCAGTCATACTTCTTGAGCATGGCCTCCAACTGCCAGAATATGAGCGCGTTCTTGTATTTCCCTAAAGGAACGATTGCACCGTCATGAATGCTCAGTTTCTGGTTGGGGATCACCTTTTGCAGGTCGATCTCATTGACATAGCCCAGTCCCTTGCAACGGGGGCAGGCACCTTGTGGCGAGTTGAACGAGAAGTTGTTCGGAGCAGGGTCGCTGTAGCTGATGCCGCTCGTGGGGCACATCAGTCGGCGCGAGTAATGCTTCACCTGATTCGTGTCCTTGTCGAGGATCATCAGCAGTCCGTCGCCCTGTTTCATCGCTATCTCCACAGTCCGCTTCAGACGCTCGTCGCTGCCTCCTCCCTTTGCGGGCGTTGCGGGGAGCATCAGCTTGTCGATCACTACCTCGATGTCGTGGTTCTTGTAGCGATCCACCTTCATGCCTCGCGTTATCTCCACCACCTCGCCGTCGATGCGCATGTAGAGGTAGCCCTTCCTGCGCATCTGCTCGAACAGTTCGCGGTAATGTCCCTTACGGCTGCGCACCAGTGGGGCCAGGATGAAGATCTTGCGTCCGAGGTAATTCTGCTGGATCATCTCAATGACCTTCTCCTCGGTGTATTTCACCATGGGCTCGCCAGTCATATAGCTGTAGGCTTTGCCGGCACGGGCAAAGAGCAGGCGCAGGTAGTCGTACACCTCCGTAGTGGTGCCTACGGTGGAGCGGGGATTCTTGTTGGTGGTTTTCTGTTCGATGCTGATCACGGGCGAGAGGCCTGTAATCTTGTCCACGTCAGGACGTTCCATGCCTCCGAGGAAATTACGTGCGTAGGCCGAGAACGTCTCTATGTAGCGTCGCTGACCCTCTGCGAAGATCGTGTCGAAGGCTAGCGACGACTTTCCGCTGCCACTCAGTCCCGTGATGACGGTGAGCGAATGGCGGGGAATGTCGACATCAATATTCTTTAGATTATGTACGCGTGCGCCGAAGACGCTGATCTTATTGTTCGTTTCCACCCGTTTTCTCTCCTTCCGTATATCCTCTGAGCAGGTTCACGTCCTTGCGGATGTTATACTCCCTGCCGTCGCTGCCTTTGGCCTTCACCAGCACATAGTAGACGCCTTCCTTTACCGGGTTGCCGTTGTGCTTGCCGTCCCATCCCTTGCTCACGTCGGTCCATTCAAAGATCTTCTGTCCCCAGCGGTTGAAGATGTATGCGTGAAACTGCACGATGTTCTTGTAGTGGCTCGGGCTGTTAGGGTCGTTCACGCCCTTGGCTCCGTAGATGTCGTTGATGTTGTCGTCGTTGGGCGAGAAGGCATTAGGAAACTCCAGGCGGCTCTCCGATATCGTGATGCTGATCACCGTGGAGTCGAGCTCGATGCCCTCCTCCCTCAGGTAGGTCTTCAGCATGATGTTGTACGTGCCCGACTCATTGAACGTGTACTGCGTGTCCTCCTCGTATCGCACGAACAGCTCCTCTACGCCGGCATCCTTCTCCACCTTGCGGAAGTGCCACTCATAGGCGGGCGTGTAGTCGTCCATCCCCGTGGGGTTCGCACGGAAGGTCACGTCCAGGGGAGCCTCACCGTCGGTGATCGACGTCGTCTCCTGAAGCTCGCCGTCCTTGTCAGTATAGTAAGCCAGAGGGTTTACCTGTTGCGAAAGGGCTGCCAGCGACCAGAATGAGGCCAGCAAAAACAGAAATATGAACTTCTTTTTCATCTCATCTACCTTTTAGACTGCAAAGATACGAATAAGCGGGCGAAAAACCAAGAATTTTCTTTTTTTTAACCCTGCATCATGGTCGTCCCGCTATCAAAGGAAAATGCCGACCTGCTTGATGGCAAGTCGGCACTTGTGTAGATGAGTAATGCGCAAAGAGCGGCTTACTTCTTGTTCAGGGCAAGGTCGATCTCGACGGCAATGCTGACGGTGGCACCCACCATGGGGTTGTTGCCGATGCCGAGGAAGCCCATCATCTCCACGTGAGCGGGGACGGATGATGATCCTGCGAACTGAGCATCGCTGTGCATGCGGCCCAGGGTGTCGGTCATACCATAGGAGGCAGGACCTGCGGCCATGTTGTCGGGATGCAGCGTGCGACCGGTACCACCACCACTGGCTACTGAGAAGTAGGGCTTGCCAGCCAGCACGCGCTCTTTCTTGTACGTGCCTGCAACAGGATGCTGGAAGCGGGTGGGGTTGGTAGAGTTACCGGTGATGCTGACATCGACGTTCTCCATCCACAGGATGGCAACGCCCTCGCGCACATCGTCGGCACCATAGCAGCGCACCTTGGCGCGTGGACCGTCGCTGTAGGGAGTCTCCTTCACTACCTTCACCTCGCCGGTGTAGTAGTCGAACTGTGTCTGCACATAGGTGAAGCCATTGATACGTGAGATGATCATGGCAGCGTCCTTACCCAGACCATTGAGGATGACGCGGAGGGGCTTCTGGCGAACCTTGTTGGCCTTCTCGGCAATCTTGATGGCACCCTCAGCGGCAGCGAAGCTCTCGTGTCCGGCGAGGAAGGCGAAGCACTCGGTCTCCTCACGAAGCAGACGGGCAGCCAGGTTACCATGGCCGATACCCACCTTGCG
>JAEEGK010014869.1_pt1 | contig 17331 bp, 16 predicted proteins | sample 8958771 | NCBI WGS metagenome assembly JAEEGK01 (sample SAMN16246547, study PRJNA631951) | gut metagenome | biome: gut microbiome; feature: rumen; material: SC-attached | host: Bos | place: Iran: Karaj | collected 2018-10
TATATTTATTTTTAAATAATTATTTTTTTGTTTTTTAAACAATGAATTAAATAATTAACTTGATTATTTTTAACTAAAATTAATATATTATTTTTTATTTAATACTAAAACTTAATATGAATCATTTTAATTTTTAAATTTTGATATTTAAAAAAATTGTTAAAATATTAACATATATACTATAGTTCAAATATTATAATAAAAATAAAAAAATAAGAAAAAAATCAATTTTGAAAAAACTTTGATAAACTTTAACTAAAATCAACAAATAAATCTTTTACTTCACTTATTTGGCAATCTCCTCCTTTTTTTAAATCAATATTAGCTTTATAATATTTTCCATTTTCAGAAATAATATTAATATATTTATTATCTTTATCAAAAATACATTTACAATTTTTTTCATTAATTCTAATTTGAGCGAAACTCCATTCACTTTTAAAAAAATCTCCTACAAAAAAATTTGGAATACTTTTAAAAATACTAGTTTGATTTTTAATTTCCTCTTCTTCACTTTTTTTATTTTCTTCAATATAATTTTTATCTTTAATTTTATTTAAAGCAGTTTCCATAGAAAAAATATGAATAGTTCCTCTATTACTAGCAACAACTAATAATTTAGAATTAAAAGAAAAATTAATATTATTAATTTCTGCTTTTTCTTTTCCTCTTCTAACATCATATAAAAATTTTCCATTTTCACAATTAAATATTCTTATTAATGTTCCCTTATCTGAAGCAGTTGCTAATAAATTTCCTTCATAATTTAAAGATAAATAAGCAATTTCACTTTCATGAGCATTTATAAAATAAAATAAATTTTTATCATAATTTTTTATTCTAATATGTCCTTTGGATTTATCTGGATATGCAATTATTGAAATTTTTGGATCTGATGATATTGAAATTATACCTTTTGGATTATCATTTGTTTCTATAATATCTATGTTTTGGAAATTTTGAATTGTGAAAACATATATTTTTCCTTCACAAACTATTACAATTCTTTAAAAATAAAATATTTTTTTACTTATCTCTTTTTAATTTTATGTTTTTTATTTCTGAACTAAATTTTAATTCACATTTTATTTTTTTTTGATTATCATCCCATATTACAACTTTTTTTAAAGAAAATTTTGGATTTTTTCCTCCTCCTACTAAAGCAAAAATATTTGATCTTCCTAACATTTTTATTATTCCGATTCCTCCATCAAATACTAATTTTAATTTATTATTTTTTACTTCTATCAAAACTCTTTTTTATTGGATTCAACAAAAATATTCGAAATCCATTTTCTGTTCCTAATGAAAATGCTGAATAATCTTCATTAAAATCACAAAATAATATTTCAGAATTTAAACTTTCCATAATTATAAAATTAATTTAAATAGGAATAATAATTAACTTTATCCCCTTCTTTTGATTAATTATCTTTTAAGTTAATTAAATAAAATGGATGAAATCAAAAGAAATTTGAAGGAACTTGAAAATAGAGAAATTGTTTTGAGGGAAAAATATCGTAAAATAAAAGAAGAGAATGAAAAATATGAAAGTAAATTAAAAGAAACAACTGATGAATATAATAATATAATAAATGAATTTAATAATGTTCAAAATGAATTAGAAGAAATAAAAAAAGAAAAAGAAAAATATTTAAACGAATTACAAAATTTAAAAGATTCAATTCAAATAAAAAAAATTAATAATATAAATGGGAAAATCTATAGTTCTGAAGCAAATAAAGAAATACAATTAATTTATAAATCTTTTAAAGATGAGGTAATAATTTATCTTAATGGAGAAGAAATTCATGAAAATTTTAAATTCAAAAAAAAAGAAGAATATCATTTAAATTATGTATTCGATAAGTCTCTTACAACTACCGAAAGAATGTTTTCATATTGTTATTGTTTGATTTCTTTAAATCTTTCAAAATTTTTATCAAATAATATTGACAATATGAATAGTTTTTTTTTCAATTGTACATCGTTGACGGATTTAAATTTAAAAAATTTTAATACTTCTTGTGTTAAAGATATGGGAAGTATGTTTTATAATTGTTCTTCTTTGAAATCTCTAGATTTATCTTCTTTTATTACTATTAATGTTAAGGATATGTATAATATGTTCTATAATTGTTCTTCTTTAGGGACTTTAAATTTATCGAATTTTAATACTGAAAATGTTGGAGATATGTGTTCTATGTTTTTTGGATGTTCTTCTTTAAAATCTTTAGATTTATCAAATTTTAACACACAGAAAGTTACTAACATGAGTAAAATGTTTGAAAATTGTTCTTCTTTAGTGTCTTTAAATTTATCTAATTTCAACACTAATAATGTAGTTGATATGAGTAAAATGTTTGAAAATTGTTCTTCTTTAAAATCTTTAAATTTATCAAATTTTAATACAGAGAACGTTAATGATATGAGTGAAATGTTTATGAAATGCTCATCTTTAAAATTTTTAGATTTATCTAATTTTAATACAAAGAAAGTAGAGAAAATGTTTCAAATATTTGAAGGTGTTTCAAAAAAATGTCAAATTAAAGAAAAAGATGAAAAAATTAAAAAAAATATAAAAAAAAGAAAAAACAAAAATTTTTGTTGTTTTATTTTTTGATTAAAAATAAATTTGACAATGGTTTCCATTTGCTTTTCAAATTTTTATTGAATATGTTTTAATTTAGTAAATTTAAATATTAACTGAATTATTTTTTGTTTAAATGGAAAAAAGAATATATAATAAAGGAATTGATTTTCCTAATATCAAAGTCATTAATAAGATCTTATATATATTATTTTATTTTTGTTCAAAAATATTTTATAAATTGTGTCACTATTATTGTATTTAATATAAAAAACTTAAAACAATTAATAATTATTTTATAGGAAATCCTTTTTTGTTATGAAAAAATAACATTTTTAAAACTAGTTAATTCTTCATTTTGAATATCTTTAACTCTTTTATTATAATTGTCTTTATAATTATTAAAATTTTTGTATCTGATATAATTTTTTAATTTTTATATAACATCCTTAATTGTATAGACTTTTCTGGTTTTAAATTTGCTTTCTTTACCTTTTCTATTTTTATTTCTTGTGATTTTTTTTCCAATCTTTGGTTGCATATTTTTTAACTCAATTTATTATTGTTTTATTTTCTTTTTCATTTCAAAGATTTCTACTTAATTTATTTTAAAAGTGAATTATTTTTTTTGTAATTTTTTTTTGTTAGATTGTTCTAAAGTTTCATTATTTATCATATATTGATGTAATTTGTTTAAGTTTTTATAATATTCTTTCATTTTTTAAGGAAAAGAGAATTTATTAATTATTACATTTGGTAATATTTAAAACTAAAATAAATATTTAAAAAATAAAAAAGTAAAAATAATAAAAAATAAATAAAAAATTTAAAATTTAATTATATTTTAATTAAATGAATGAAGATGTTAAAAAAGTCAAAAAAGCTTTAATTAATTTTTATTTACAAATAAAACAAGAAAAAGTAAGAAAAAATATTAAATACTTTTAAAAAGGAAAATGAATTAGATAAAGAAGAAGAAATGAAAAATTTACAAAATCAAAATCTAATGACATTAATAGAATATATAAAATCATCTTTTGATATAGCAGTGACATTATCTTCAGAAAAACAATTTAAAGAATTAAAAAAAACTTTAAATTATGAAATTAATGAAAATTATTCTGAAGATTATGAATCTTTATTAAGAAAAGAAGAAAGTGATATCAGACAACATATTAGTATTGAACATCAATTAAAATTATATAGTGAAAAATTAATTGACAAATTAGAGGAATTAGAAAAAGAAAATATGATTTTATCTGAAAAATTAGTATAATTTTTTTTATATTTTTAGGAATATTATAAAAAAATAGAAGAAAAAAATTCAATTTATATTTCAAAAATTGATGATTTAAAAAATGAAATTAAAAATTATGAAGATAAAAATAATAAATTAATTCAAAATGAAAAAAATTTAAAACTATATATTAATCAAAAAGAAAAAGAAATAAAACGTTTAAAAATGAAATTATTAAATAAACCAGATTTAATTCATTCTTCAAATAATAGGTCATATTCAAATTTCATAAATATAAATAACAATTCAAATAATACAAGTATAAGATTATCTTCAGGAGTAAGTCACAAAGAAGAAAAATTTACAAGAATAAACTTAATAAAAAAAAGTACTCTTCCAATGGAAAAAATGAAAATTCAAGAAAAATTACATGAATATAGGAAATTAATAGATAAAAAAATGAAAGATATAACAAGAAATAAAAATTCTTGTAAAACTCATAGAGAAAAATCTTCTAAATCTAAAGAACATTCTTCAGAAAAAAATAATAAAAGTAATATTAGTAATATGAGTGCTTTAAATTGTATGAATTATGATATTAGTAAAAAATTAAATGAAATGTCTTTTAAATCTTTTGTTAAAGAAGAAAGAAAAAATAAAACTCCTATTAAAAAAATTCCTATTAATAATAAAACACAAAGTTTGATTAATTTTCTTAAAAAAAACCAAAATAAAATTATTGGGAAAAATGAAAACAATCTAAATGAAAAAAAAAATGCTAATGTTAATAAAGAATTTATTACTCAAGATAGTTCAAAAAATACTAGTAATTGTAATTCTAAAAGAGATTCTTTAACTCAATTTATTTTTTCGGATTATTCTGATCAAAAAAAAAAGAAATGAAAAGCAATTTAAATAATAATTTTATACTTTATTTTTTTATTGTAGTGAATATTTCTTATATAAAATTATAATAAATCATTCTTTGAATTGAATGATTATTATTTTTCAAATTATTTTTTTATTTAAATTTCAAAATCAATAAAATTTTTCCTAAATGAAACTAAAGAATTCTTTATTATATTTATTTTAATTATTTATATTACTTAATAATTTTTTATCTTTTGTAATCACTTTACAACTTTTATTCAAATCTTTAAAAATATCAATCATTTCAGTCACTTTATCACAATTAAAATTTTCTAAATTAATTAAAGTTAAATTAATACAACCAGAAAACATATTATTCATATTCATAACATTATTAGTGTTAAAATTTGATAAATCTAAATTTTTTAAATTAATACAATTGAAAAAAATTCCACTGAAATTTTCAACTTTATTTGTATTAAATTTACTAACATCTAAAGAATTTAAATTTGTACAAGAAGAAAACATATCTCTCATATTAGTAACATTTACAGTATTAAAATTTGAAACATCTATTGTATTTAAATTAGAACAAAAAAAGAACATATAACTCATATCAATAACATTTTTAGTATTAAAATTACTAACATCTAAAGAAAATAAGTTTGAACATTCATAAAACATATGATTCATATCTTTAACTTTTTCAGTATTAAAATGAGAAATATTTAAAAATTTTAAATGTGAACAACCATAAAACATATAACTCATATTTATTACATTTTTTGTATTAAAGTTAGATAAATTAACTTTTGTTAATGATATGCATGAAGAAAGCATATAACTCATATCTATTACATTTTCAGTATTAAAATTTGACATATCTAAAGTTAATAATGATGAACAATTAAAAAATAAATTATTTAAATTCATTAAATTATGACTTTGGAAATTTGAGAAATTAATTTCTTTTAAATTTGTACACATATAAAACATATAACTCATATTTTCAATCTTTGAAGAATTAAATTTTGAAAAATCAACAAATGTTAAATTTGAACATAAGAAAAACATATAATTTGTATTTTTAATAGGATTTTTAAATTTAAGTTTGATCGTATTTTTACCTACAGATTGAAATTTTACTTCAAAAGAAAAATCAATTTTTTGATTGTTTAAAAATATTTCGCAATTTTCTTTTAATTCATTTTCATTTTCAACCCCTTTAAAAGAAGAATCTCTTTTTTTGATTTCTTCATAGCAATTTAAAATTTGAATAGGATTATTTAATTCTTTTTGATTTATTTCAAATTCACAAATTAAAATATTATCTTCCATTATAAATTATATAAAAATTATAAATATATATTTAATTTATGTCAGAAGAAAATTCTCTCCCAAATTTTAAATGGTTATTATGTCCAGATTGTAAAAATGAAATATGCCAAATAGTAAATTTATCAATATCAAATAATAATATTCCAATGATAAATATAAAATGTCCATGTAGAAAAAATGAAATAGTAAATATCACATTAGAATATTTCTTTAATGATATAAATAAATCACCATATAATACAATAGGATGTATAAAACATCCAAATATAAAAGAATGTTCTTCTTTTTGTATTGATTGTGTTCATTGGTTATGTTCTGAATGTGAAAAAAATCACAATAAAAGTCATATTAAATATTATATGAAATCTATGATTTCAAATAAATGTAAAATACATAGAACTGAAAGTATCAAAGGATGCTATATAAAAGAAGATATAATTGTTTGTGATGAATGTATAAAAGAAGAATTTGAAAAATATAAAGATTATAAATTTATTTCCATAAGAGATTTATGGGATGAAACTTTTGATGAATTAAAATTTAAAACAACTGAAAATGTTAAAGAATATTTTGAAAATGAAAAAAAAATTTTGGAAAATGTAAAAAATGAACAAATTAAATTTATTAATTTGATAATTGAAAAATTAAATTGGTTAAAAAATGAAATTGAAGAATTATATTTGAATAATTTAAAAAGAAGTAATATTTATACAAATTTAATTTATATGATTTATTCAAATTTTTTAATTACAAAAAATAAACCAAATTATAATTCAATTAAAAATATTAGATTATTAAAATTTACGAATAATTCTATAGAAAATTCAATTTCAATTTCAGACATAAATTTAAACACAGATTCAATAGAATTAATGATTTCAAAAATCTTATCAAAAAATAAAGAATATTTCAATTCAAATTTATTAATAAAAAATGTTTTAAAGATAGAAAATGATATATCAAAAAGAAAATACTTTTTAACAATATTTCCAGTTAAATTTCCTAAAAAAAAAAAATTTTTCAAAAAATGTTCATCAACGATCAAAGCACATGAAAATGCAATATATTCAATTTTAGAATTAAATGATGGAAATATAGCTTCTTGTTCATCTGATTATAAAATAAAGATTTGGTCAATAAAAACAAATAATCTTATAAAAATATTAGAAGGACATAATTCAATAATATGGTCTTTATGTCAATTAAAGGACTTAAGGTTAGTTTCTTGTTCAGATGATAAATCAATTAAAATTTGGAATTTAAATAATCATAGATTTGAATTTGAATTATTAGGAAATGAAGCAGCAATTTATACAATAAAGCAATTAGAAAATTTAAATTTAATTTCAGGTTCATATGATTCTTTGATTAAAATATGGGATTTAAATTTAAAAACATGTATTAAAGTATTACATGGTCATTCAAATACAATATATAAAATAATAGAAATTAGAAAAAATATAATAGCATCAAGTTCATATGATAAAACAATTAAAATATGGAATTTAAATAAAAATGATAATAATATTTGTGAATTGACTTTAATTGGTCATTCTTCTTTTGTTTGGGGATTAACAAAAATATATGATAAAAATTATATAAATGAAAATTTAATTGCAAGTGGATCAACTGATCAAACAATTAAAATTTGGAATACTAAAAATGGAGAAAATTTATATACTTTAAATGGACATTCTTTTACAGTTATTTCTCTTATTCAAAGTAATAATGGAAATTTAATAAGTGGTTCTTATGATAATACTATTAAAATTTGGAATTTAGAAAATAAAATTTGTGTCAGCACTTTATATGGACATAATAATGCTGTTTGGGATTTAATTCAATTAAAAAATGGAAAATTAATTTCTGCTTCTTGGGATAAAACTATTAAAATTTGGGAATGAAATTATATTATTTATTTGTAAACTATTGTTATTTTATTTTGAAAAATCAAATTATTTTTATTAAAACATCAATTTTAAATTAAAAAATTTATTTTAGTTAAATTATTTATAGATAAAAAAATTAATTTTTCTTGATTTATATTTTTTATTTTAATTATCAAAATTGAAGTAAAAAAAAGCTATTTATAATTATTCTCATTACATAAAAATTTAATTGTTTTTAATAATAGTAACTTCAAGTAAATCTTTTTCAATAAATTCTTCATGTTATTTTCATCAATATCTCCTTTATAATTATTCATATCTCCAAAAGTTCTAAAATATAATTACAGTTAATATTATTAATATTAATCAGCATTTTCTATTAACTCATTCTCCGATTTTTTCAAAACTGGTAAAAAATTGAGACTAATAATAAAGTTACATAATTTAAGTTCTTTTAAATTTATTATTTTTTTTTGAATTATCATCACAAAAATTATTTTTTGTTTTCTATAATTGTATATTAATGAAAAGGAAATAAACCTGAAAAAAACAAAGTAAATTTTTTCCTATTATTTGATTATTATATAATGTAAAATTTAATAAAATAAAAGTATATATGTTTAATGTTCTTGTATGAAGATCTATTAGTAAATCTTTATTTAAACATTGAACTAATCTTTTCACTAAAAATTATTATATTCTTAAAATATTATTTCATTTCCATTCCTTTATTCATAAGAGATTTTATTTTTTTATCAACTCAGGCTATTATTTTACATTTTTGAATTTTGATAAGTACTCATTTAATATTTTTGACATAGATTATATATCCATTTATTTCAAAATATTATTTAATTATAAATGAATATTTTTTTATAAAAATATTTATATATATTTTATATTAATTATAAATGCAATATACAAGAAAAAAAGTAGATAATATTGATAAAAATTCATATAAGAAAGCAAAACAAAAAATTGAAAATTTGAATCCTAAAAATTCAAATTTATATTTTAATCAATTAATAAAAAAAAATGGTCCAATAAAACAATTAAAAGAAAATATGAAAACAATTTCAGAACAAGTTCCAATTATTTCTTCTGATATTCATTCAATTTTTATAAATGATGAAAAAAGAAAACAAGTAATGAATATGGTTAAAAAAATGAGAGATAGACAATTAACCAAAAGTAAGCAAAGTTTAAATCAAATTTCTTCACCTAATATATTTAATAAACATTTACAAAAATCATCTTCAGTAAATAGATCTTTTGGAATTAATACTAATTATAATAATAATAATTATAATATTCCAAATGAAAACTATAATGAAAATCAAAATTATATTTATAGTGAAGAGAATAATCATAATAATCCAATGTATCAAACTAATTATATTAAAGATATTAATTCAGCTTTCAATTCTGAGGCAACTAAAAGTAATAATAATTTTTATGAAGATAAAGAAAGAATAATGTTTGATAACTTAAAAATTGAAAATTTCAAAATTTCTTTAAAAACAAAAAGAAGAAGAAAAAAAATATCTGAAGAAAAATTTTTTTTTTCAATAGAAAACTCAAAAATTAAATCATTTAATGAAAACGAAAATGTTATTAAAAAAAAGAATAAAAATGAGTCTGAAAAAAATGAAATAATGAATGATAATTTTACTGGTTTTAAGATAATTCAAATTGAAAATGGAAAGGAAATTAATACTATCGAAATTGGTCCATCAATTAAGTCTTTAAATAAAGAAATAAAAGATAAAAAAATATTATTAAATGAAAAAGAATTTAAATATATGGATGTAGAAATGTTAGAAAATGAAAATAAAAAGGCAATTGAAAAGGCATTTAAAAACCATTCTAATTCATTTAAAAAGAATTTACAAAAAGCAAATCAAGAAATTGAATTTGTTTTATTGGGAAATATTGTTAATAAAGAAAATGATAAAGAATTTTCAAAAGAAGAACTTAAAAAAGAATTAGAAAATCAAAGGGAAAATATTGAAAAAAATTATAAATTGTTAATTGAAAATTCTTTAAAAGAACAAGAAAAAAAATACAATGAAAATAAAGAAAAAGAAATTAATGACTTAATTGAAGAAATTAAATTAAAAGAAAAAATAGAAACAAAAAGACTTTTAGAAGAACAAAAACAAATGTATGAAAAAAAAATTGAAAATATTTTAAAAGAAAAACAAGCAAATAATTCAATAGAAATTAATAAAAATGAAAACAAAAAAAATGAAAGCAATGATTTTCAACAATTAAATAATAAAAATAAATCAAATGTTCCAAGTGCATATATAAGAAAAATGCTAAAAGTTTTAGAAGAAGAAAAAGAAAGAGAAAAAATAAAATATGAAAATAGATTATATGAAAAAAATAATATAAAAGAAGAAATTGAAGATTCTTTTTCTTCAATTTTTAAAAAATCAAAAACTTCTTATATTCCAGATGTTATTGGAGTCATTGATAAAAAACCTCATATTAATTATAAAAAGCAAAAACCAACATTTTATTCAATTTATTCATTTGAACAATATAATGATAATAATTATTTAACTGAATCAATTGATTCTTTCAATACAAATATGAAAAAAAATGAAATGAGGATGAAAATAAAAGCAAAAAAAAAATAATATTTAAAAAGTTTATTATATAGTGTATTTACAAATAATTTTTTGATGTATTTAAAAGGATAAAATCAATAAATAAATAATTTAAATAAAAATTTCAAAAAATAAAAGATAAAAGGTTAAAAAATTATTATAAATATCTAAATAATTTTTATTTTTAATCATATTAATTGGAAATTAATTTTAATCGATTAAAACTCTATTCTGAAATTATTTTAATTCCTTAAAGTTAGTCTGTTTTAATAATATTTTTTAAAGACCTTGATTTCTTCTTTAAATAATAATAATGTATTAATCTAATTTTTGAACTTTATATTTTAAAAGAAATTTTAATTCGAATTAATTTGGAAATATTTGTTTTTCACATAAATGTATTAAAAAAAATCTTGGTGTCTTTTTTTCAATAATGTCTATGAAAAAAAATTTAACTTAATGAAAGAACTGCCATTCTTTTTAAAAAAATAGGGTTTTTTATTAATTTTTTTTATAAAATTTTTTAATGATAATCAATTTTTCAATTGAAACTTTGAAAGTTGTGATTATCATTTCTTATTTTTAGAGAGGATTTATTTTTTTCTTTTGAATTATTTTTCTTTATCCTAACTGATTTATTTACCCTCTTAATTTGTTTATTTCTTTATTTGAAATTTCTTAGTTAAGGAATATTTACATTCAACAATAAAGACTTTTTTGAGAATAGAAATAATAAAAGAATAGAATGAGATTATTGAAATATCAAATATTTTTGAAATTCAGAATATAAAGGTTGAAAAAAATATTATAATTTTTCTTATATAAATATATCTACTTCTAATTATTTAATATTAATTGTTATTTAAAGAATAATCAGTTTTGAGATAATTTTTCCTAACTTTTATTTTTTATAAATTTTTTTGTGGAAATTTCTAAATCTATTTTTTATTGGAATTCAATGAACTATAATTTTTTATTATGGTAGTTGATATATCATCCTACCTCCATAACTACATTATTCCAATTTATAATTTAAAGAAACCGTCAAACCCCAATTTTTAAAAAATCCAATATATTCATTGAATAAAAAAAAGGAAATAATCCAACTGAAATATACTATGGCTTTTCATCAAAAAACTATTTATTTGTAAAAGAAAGGTAAATCCCAAAACTGGGAGTTTTATATACAAACATTAATCAAATTTTAAATTTCATTATATTGAATGAATTATAAAGAAAATAGAGGATAAATTCAATTATTTATATAATATTTTTTATTTTATTTATATAATTGACGCCAAAAATTAAGAAACTATTAATTTAATTATAAATTAAACTCTTTTATTCTCTATTTTATATGATTTAAAACAATAACCTTTATATAAAATTATTATAATTATGTTTGAATAAATATGAAAAATCCAAAAAAACAATTGAAAATTATTTTTTTTTCAATTTTCTAAAGACCAAATTTTAATTAGTCCATCATCCCCACAGTTATAATTATTTCCATCTTATGTTCTATAACTCCTATAACATTATTATTGTAAGCATCTCTTATTGTGAGAATAAATTCATAATTTTCTGAATTATATATTATAATATCTTTTCAGTATAGAACAAGTAATAAAATTATTTTTATCTTTAATGTCAATAAAATAAATCCATTTTTTATAGGCATTTTCAATATGTTATTGAATTTTAAAATTCTTATAAAATATTTTTTAATAGATTTCTTATGAGATATAGAAATGAAATGCCTGAAGGAAATCATGGCAAACAGCTATATTTTTAATTAAATTTTGTTAATTTGCTTTTATTATTTTTGTGTTGAAATTCTTCAAATTCTTCTATTTTGTTTTTAATTTCATTTATTTTATTTTTATTATCATAATTTATTTTTCTAAAAATTTATTTTTCTTTTGATAAAACTCAATATTTTTATTTATTAATTCTAAAAAGTTGAGGAGGTGCTAATTTAATAAAAGTAATACGAATTTATATAAACTTAATTATGATTTAATTTTAAAATAAAACACTTTTATTTACTAATGATATTTAATATTTTTTCCCCTTTTTAAAATATTTAAAAAATAAATATTATTTAAATATGGAATCAACCAATAAAGAGAATAAACAAGATATGAGAAAAAAATGTGCTAATATTTTTAAGGACACTTATGATAAGTGTGAAAAAATAACAATTTTAAGAGAATCAATAGAACAATCAATAAAATTAACACAATTATATTTAGAAGGACATAAATTTGATGTGAATAATAAAGAAATTAAATCAAACGATTACAATATAATAATAACTCCTGACAGAACTTTAGAAGCAGTAAATAAATATTATATTCCAAATGATAAAAATAGGAAAATAGGAGTTTTAAATTTTGCTTCAGCCAAAAAACCTGGAGGAGGAGTTTGGACTGGAGCCAGAGCACAAGAAGAATCTTTATGTAGATGTTCTACTTTATATTCATGTCTTATTACAGATTTTTTAAAAGAAAATTATTATTCATATCACATAGAAAAAAGATCTGAAAATACTGATAGAATAATTTATATTCCAAATGTTTTAGTATTTAAATCAGATGATAATGTTTTTTCTAAAATGTTAAATGATAAAGAATGGTATAATATTGATATTATTAGTTGTGCTGCTCATAATCAAAAAGCTTATAAAGTAGAATATGAAAAATTAAAAAAAATAAATTATAATAAAATTAAAGCTATTATTGAATGTGCAGTAGAAAATAATGTTGATATTTTAATTTTAGGTGCTTTTGGATGTGGAGTATTTTCTAATGATCCTAAATTGGTATCAAAAACATTTAAAACAATATTAATTGATGAAGGATATTATAAATATTTTCAAAAAGTTCATTTTGCTATTTATACTGCTTTAAATGAAAAAAAAAATTTCAATGAATTTAATGAAGTTTTTGAAAAATATATTAAAAGTGATAATAAAATTGAAAAATAATTTAGAAGTTTTATTTATTTTAAATTGAAAATTAGAGTTTTTTTTTATGATAAATTAAAAAAAAAATTTTTAGATTTCAAATATGTTTTGAAAAAATAAATATTTTTTTAACTAAAAGTTTCTAAAATATAAAATCATTCAAGTTTAAAATAAAAATTATGTTTCTGAAAAAATTAAAATAAAAGAATATTTAAAAAGTAAATATTATAAAACAATGAGTTATTATATTATTATTATTACTTTTTTGAAAATGAAAATAATGTATAATCTTCTTAAATTTTTAAAATCATTAAATTTCTTATTCAATTGTATTTAATTCTTGATTATTTAAATTATTTATGCTCTTTTATTTATAAAAAATTCAACAATTTCTTAAAAGAAATACACATTTTATATTGAAAAGCACTTAAAAAAATAATAAACAAATGAATATTCATACAAGGTTATATTAAAGTATTTATATATGATTTATTAACACAAAAAAATTTCAATCATATATAAAAATAAAAAATATCAGAACAAATTATGAATTTGAAAATTGAATCATTTCTTATTCTATATGATTTTTAATCTTAATTGAATTCTTTTAATATAAAAAAATTTATTTTATCAATATTGTTTATAAACACTTTAAAGAAGAAATTTCATTTCCAATATACTAGTATTTTATTTTATGTAATATTTTAAAATAAAATTTTATAGGATATTGTAAAGTTCTTTTTTTAATAATATAACAATTTAATTATAAAATCTTAAAAAATTTTATTTTTGAAAATAGAAAACAATGAAAATTTGAATGAATTCTTCTACTTATTTTATAGTAATAATCACTATAAAAAAAAGAATTTAGTAAATGAATTAGATTTAAAATTAATTTTATTTTTGTCATGAATTTATATAATATCTTATATATTATAATTTAAAATAAAATGGAAGAAAAAGAAATAAAAATACCAGAATTTAAATTAAAATGTGAATTTCATAAGAAAAATAAAATTGCATATTGCTCAATATGTAGAATTAATATTTGCGAACTTTGTTTAAAAAATCATCCGATAAAAGAACATAATGTTATTCCTTTTTCAGAAATAGATTTTTCATCAGAAGAAATTTCTCAAATGGAAAAGTTAGTACGACAAATTAATTCGAATTTAAACTATTTATTAAGGATAAAAGAACATATAGAAAAATTAATATATATAAAAAAAAATATAAAAGGAATAATTATAGAGCAAATAAATTCTGAAAATAACTTTAAAGAATATTATATTAATTGCTTAAAAATAATAAAAAATAGCACAATCATAAAAAGTAATTTCACCGAAATAAATATATTTGAAGGTCAAGAATTATTTAATAAAAAGATTCAATTTACAAAATGTGATTTAAAAAATATTAGTATTATAAAACCTCATTTTGATTGGATTTTTTCTTTATTATCTTTTCCTTCAGGAAATTTAGTTTCAGTTGCATGCGATGGATCAATCAATATATATGATATAAATTTAAATGTTATTCAATCAATTCATTATGCTCATGATTCTCCAATAACTTGTGTTAGTATCAAAGATGAAAATACTTTTGCAACATGTTCAAATGATGGAACTATTAAAATTTGGAATAAACAAGATAATGAATTTAAATTCAAATTAGTAATCCCAAAAGCTCATTTAAATTCAATAAATAAAATTATATTTAATGAAAATGGAAATATAATTTCATGTTCAGATGATAAAACAATAAAATTTTGGAATAAAATGAATGATAATAAATATCAAAGTATAATATCTTTACATCATAATTCAACAATATCTTCAATATTATTATTAGAAGATAAAAATTATGTAGTAACTTGTGGAAGAGAAGAAACTAAATTTTACAATACAATCAATTTTCAAACTTTAAAAACTTTAAATGCAAAATGTGGAAGTTGGGGTTCTTTAAAAAGAATTGATAATGATAGATTAATCACTGGAGGAAGTAATGATTATATTATGAAAATTATTTCAATTCAAAATATGGAAATTATAAAAGAAATTGATAATTCTTTTGTTTGTTGGGGAATTTGTGTTGTTAAAAATAAAGGAATTTTTTTAACTGGAGGAATGAGTAAAGATATAAATATTTTTAGAAGTGATAATTATGAAAACATTAATACAATTTATAATGTACATAATGGAGGAATTTGTGGGTTTTGTTTGTTGAAAAATGGAAAAGTATGTACTTATTCACAAGATCAATTTCTTAAGTTGTGGGAATTAAATTAACTTTTTTTTTTCTTTAAGATTTTATCTTTTATTTTTAACTATTTTTTTTTTTTTGAAATATCTTACCCCGACATTTAAGTAATAATTACTTTTAAATCATTATTTTTTACTGAATAAAAAAAAATATAAAGTTTAGTCAAAAGACCAAACCTTTATTACATTATCATATCCATAAGAAAGAATTTTTCCATTATTTAATTGAACAAATCCCAAAATTGAATTTTCATGAGCATCTTGAATTATTTGAAAAATTTCGTAATCATCATTCCTATATATTATTATATCTTTACTATCACCTCCGACTAAAAGAAGTCCTTTATTCTTAATGAAATTTATTCCCCATGAATCAAAAGAATGATCAATTACTTTAGGAGCTTCATTTTCTTTAATTGAAATTATTATCAAAGAATTATCTGTTTTATTGTTAACAATAAATTTATCTTCATCTATTCTACATAAAACATTCCAACTTCCGCAATAAGTTTCATCTAAATTGGCTATTGTTGAAAAATTTATTAAATTCCATATTTTTGTGCCTTGAGGACCTCCTGTTATTAAAATATTTTTATCTTCCATTAATAATAGTGAATTTATTTCATCATAACCTGCTTTTATTGTTGTTAAATTTTGATAAAAATTATATTTATATTCTTGCCAAATTTTAATTGTGCTATCTTTTGAACATGAAATTAATTTATCTTTTAGATAATATATTACTTTATATATTGTACTAATATGAGCATTTTCAATTTTTGTGTTAAGCTCAAAATCTTTTTTTGCTTTATACCAAGTTTTTATTATTTTATCATCACCACAAGTAACAAAATTAGTGTCATCTTGAACAGAAACAAAATAAATCCAATCATTATGGGCATTAGGAATTGTTTGTAATATATCTATCTCAGGAGAATATATTTTAATTGATTTATCGGAAGATACTGAAATCAAATTTCCTGAAGGAAAAATAGCAATACAGTTAATATGGTGTTCATGAATTTTTTTTGTTTTAACTAATTTTAATCTGCAATCTGTTGAATCACTGTTTTTATCCATTTATAATATAATCATTATTTAATAAATAACTCTTTTGGTTTTTTTATCAAATTGATTATTCAAGTAAATACTAAAACAAGTAAAAATAATTTTTAATTATTATGTAATCAATAATCCTTTTAATATTTTTTATTAATATATAAATGAATTAAATTTAGAAGTATATCTTGAAATTAATCAATATGAAATAATGGATGTCAATTAAAATTATATATTATTTTATAAAAATTTTAATTTAATAGATTAATGGAAATATTTTAACTGTTATAAATATTTATTAAAAAAGAAATGAATATATTAAATCAAAATAAAAATTAATTTGAGAAAATATAAAAAATTTAAGAATTTGAAGAAATATATTTATTTATATAATTTCAAAATTTAGAATATTTTTATTTAGAAACATCAAAAATATTAAAATGAATAATAATGATTTAATAAATATTTTTTTCATGAAAAGTAATTTTCATTAAAAGATTTATA
>JAEEGK010014870.1_pt1 | contig 17330 bp, 5 predicted proteins | sample 8958771 | NCBI WGS metagenome assembly JAEEGK01 (sample SAMN16246547, study PRJNA631951) | gut metagenome | biome: gut microbiome; feature: rumen; material: SC-attached | host: Bos | place: Iran: Karaj | collected 2018-10
GTAGGGGCTGTCCGATCCTTCGATGTAGTCGACGGTATAGCTCATGGTGAATTCGTTGGAGACGCTAAGCGTGATGCCTGTCAGCGAAAGTTCGACTGATTCGGGGTTGGCGTAAAGGTAACCATATTTCCGCTGTACAAAGGTGATGGGTTCCTGCTTATGGTTGCGCCATTCGGCACCCGACTCGCTGGGGTCGAATCGGTAGAAGTCGCTGCCCGGGTTGGCGGTCATGGCTGTCGGCACTTGGACGCTAAGGAAGGGGACGGCCAGCAGATAATAGTTGTTCTGGCTGTTTGCATCGTCATAGCCAACGATGTTCTTTTTCATCGTCACCACAAGGTCCATGGTGTTGTGTTTCAGCTGTCCGCCGTCGGCCACGGTGATGCTGCCGCCTTGTTTGCTCACCGTGTTGGCCACGGCTATATAGCCCGCAGGAACGACGACGTCAGCCTGGATGATGACGTCGCTGCCCGCGGGAGGCACCGTGCCTGTGTTCCAATGGCTGCCTTCGTTCCAGTTGCCATTGCTGATGAAGATAGGCGGTGTGTCGGTGGTGAAGTAGTGCATGGCACTCCAATCCGTATAGGTGCCGCTGCCGTCGCAGTCCATGCCTCTCACCTGCCATTCGTATTCGGTAGCAGGCATAAGACCAGTGATGTCGAAGCTTGAGCCGGCGACAAGAACTGTCGTCCAGTCGGCCAGGGCATTGGAATCACAAACACTGAAGTCGTCCACGTCGAGGTAACACTTATCTGTGCAGTCAAAGTGACGGATGGCCACATAGCCTTGCAGTCCGGCATAGGCACCCAGGTCAACGGTAAACTCGTACCATGTTCCTTGGGCACGACTGTCGCCGCGGGTAGCGATGGCGCGACCGCCACTTCCCTTGGCTGCCATCGTCCATTCTTGCACCATAGTGAAGGCTGATGGACTGGTGTTGTTCGTTGTAGAGACGGCCACACCGAAATGTTCGGCTGCATAGAGGTTATCCTGAGCGCAAGCATAGAACCTGACAACGCCTCCTAAAGGTATCCTGGGCGTGACGAGATAGTTGTCGGGGGTCAGGGGACCTACTCCAGACACCCAACTTGCGGAAAGCACCATGGATTGGCTCTCATGGCCTCCCCAATTCGTGTTGACTTGCCAGCTATAGCCATCACCGTCGGCGTCAATGGTCGTCCATTGGTCAAGGCCATCCTCGAAGTCATCATAGAAGACGGAGGCCTGCCTATACCTCAGCGTGTAGGCGTCTTGCAATCCGTTCCAGCTCAGCGTAGCCGAGTTCAGGGCGACATCGGAAGCCGCCAATGCACCAGGCCGCATGCAAGGCTCGGGTGCCGTGAAGCTGAAGTCGTCAAGGTATAAGTAGAACTGGTCATACGAATTACACCTGACGGCCACAAACTTGGTACCAGCAGGAAGCAATGTGTGGTAGCGTTTCCAACGTGTATTGGAAACAGTGGTCTCTTCCTCCCAGGTGAAGCTGTCCACATCGGCGTCGGTGGTTGACCAGCCCACTTGGAACCTTTCGCAATATGCAAGGGAATTGTTCTTGTATTGGAACTCGACAGCCAAGCCCTCATCGGTGCCGACCAGCTCGGGGGAAATCAGATATTGGGGCGGAGCATAGTTATACTTGAACCTGAAACCGTAAGAGCCAGTGTACGCGCCATTCACGTTGATACCCGTTAATCCGTCGCAGTCAACCATCGACCAGCAGTTGAACTCGTCGCTGTCCTCGAAGCCATAGGCATAAGGAATGGTTCTTGCGCATGTGCCGCTCCCGTTGAGGATGAGCTGGTTCTTGAAGGGGATGGTGAATAATGTGCCAACATAGCCCGAGGGACTGCTGGGGTTGAAGTTGGTGTTGTCGTTGTAGATATAAATGGACTGTTGCTCATCGGGTATGTAGCCCCGACACTCCATGTGCGGTTCATTAGACCAGTTTCCCGTGTTGTCATCCATGACCAAGAGAAGGTTGGACGTGCCATTGTAGGCGAAGGGCGTGTCAAGCTCAATGGTGGTCCAGTAGCCCTTGGTCATGGTCACCGTGCCGCTGAAGACGCGGTTGGCCGACGACACTGACACCCAGTCGGTGCCACTGCTGAAGCTGTTCTTGGTGGTATGCAACATATAAATGTCATAGCTTCGGGTTTTCGTGTTGCCGGCATTGTAGAAGGATATGCTATTGATCGTGGTGCTTCCGCCAAGCTCATTGGGGGTGTAGATTTGTTCCGACAGGCCGTATCTGAAATAGGAATAGCTAGGCAGGTAGGTAGAGTTTGCTGTCCAATTGTTGCTCACATAAACACCACTGATAGGCATGAAGACGGCCTCAAGCTGCGCATTCTCTGTCACGACGAAGCTGTATGTGGTTTCGCAGCTGGCCACTGTCCCGTTCAGGCTCCAATGCAGGAAGAGGTTCCCCTCGTCGGGAGTGGCTCTCAGCGTGCAGGTCATGCCTGCGCCATAATGCCCTGCCCCGCTCACCGTGCCTGTGCCGTTGCCGGCCACGGTGGCCGTGACGTCATACGAATGGCTGTTCAAGAGGATTTGGTTCTTCACCCCTAAAGTTGAGCCCGAGTAAGAGGAAGCATTGCTGGGGTTGTAGTTGGTGCCATCGCTATAGACACGGAGCGATTGGACGCCACTACCATACGTCCGGCAAGCCATCTGGGGGGCCATCGTCCAGTCTCCCGTGTTATCGTCCACGACCAAGAGAAGGTTGGAGGTACCGTTGTAGGCGAAGGGCGTGTCAAGCTCGATGGTGGTCCAGTAGCCTCGGGTCATGGTCACCGTGCCGCTGAAGACACGGTTGGCTGTTGTAACGTTGACCCAATCTGTGCCGCTGCTGAAGGCATTCTTTGTGGTATGCGACATATAAATGTCATAGCTACGCGTTTTTGTCGGGCCTTCGTTGAAGAACGATAGCGAACTTATGGTGGTGCTTCCGCCAATCTCCGACGGGTTGTAGATTTGCTCAGAAAGCGAGTAGTTAAAATACGAATAGCTTGGAAGGGTCTCGTTGGTTGACTGGTCTTCGCCGACGAGTGTCCCTGTTACGAGCATGAAGACCGCATTGATTTGTACCGTCTCACTTTGCATCGTCCAGCTGTAGGTCGGGTCGCAGCTGACCACTTCACCATCGATGCTCCAATGGAGGAACATGTAGCCGGCATTCGGCGTGGCCGTCACCGTGCATGTCTGACCGTAATTGTAGTAGCCGTTGCCCGTCACTGTGCCGCCTGCAGATGGAACGGCATGGGGCACGACGACTCCGCCGCACAATACTCCCGTCATGTTGGTGAACGCGCTCCAGCCCTGTGCAGCCTGATACTGTGAAAGCGTATGGCATGGCACTTGGACCGGGATGCTTTTCGGCACATTGGCAAACGCTGTTGCGCTCGTGGTAGGTGGAAATTCGGGCAAGGCTTGGATGGACGTCAAGTGATTGCAATTATTAAAAGCATAAGCACCTATAGAGTTCACGGAAAGGCCGATGGTCAGCGTGCCGTTGAATCCAGTGCACCCAGCGAAAGCAGTCTCGCCAATCGTGGTCACGGAATTCGGGATGGTAAGGCTTCCAGTGAAACCGTCACAAAGGTAGAAAGCAAGGTTGCCTATCGAGGCCACAGAATTACCGAGAGCCAGGGTGCCGACAAAGCCATCGCATCCAGCGAAAGCTTCCTCTCCTATCGAAATCACGGAATTGCCAATGGTCAAGTTGCCATTGAAACCGTTGCATTGGTAGAAGGCATTTTCTCCTATCGTGGTCACGGAATTCGGGATGGTCAAGTTACCCGTGAAACCATGGTTGCCATAAAAAGCCGCATAACCAATCGAGGTCACCGAATTGCCAATGGTTAGCGTACCATCGAAACCACTGTAATTAAAGAAAGCATAATCACCTATCGAGGTCACGGAATTGCCTATGATGAGCGAACCACTGAAATTGGCAGCCAATCTACCTCTAAAGCTTTCAGGGATGTTAGGCATGTTAACATTCAAGCCGTTGAAAGTGCAATCCTTGAAAGCATTCATGCCAATCGAAGTCACGGAATTGCCGATGAACAACGGGCCGCTATACGTTCCGCCAACAGTGCTTATGAAATTGTTTGGGATGTTAGGCATGTTGATGCTCAAGCCGTTGAAAGTGCAATGCCAGAAAGCATTCTCGCCAATCGTGGTCACGGAATTGCCGATGGTTAGCGTGCCCGTGAAGCCTGAGCAATTATGAAAAGCCATTTTGCCAATCTCGGTCACGGAATTGGGGATGGTGAGCGAGCCTGTGAAGCCAGTGCAATTCTGGAAAGCATAATTGCCTATCGAGGTCACAGATTCAGGGATAGTCAGCGAGCCCGTGAGGCCAATGCAATATTGGAAAGCATTATCGCCAATCGAGGTCACGGAATTGGGGATGGTCAGGCTTCCGGTAAATCCAATGCATTCAGCGAAAGCACCAGCGCCTAACGAAGTCACGGAATTTGGAATGGTCAGCGAGCCAGTGAAGCCAGGGCAATAATTGAAAGCAGAAATGCCTATCGAAGTCACAGAATTGGGGATGGTCAGGCTTCCGGTAAATCCGCTGCAACCAGCGAAAGCCCAATTGCCAATCGAGGTCACGGAATTGGGGATGGTCAGCGAGCCTGTTAAATAAACGCAGTCTACGAACATAAAAGCAGGAATTCTTGTCACATTGCTACCTATGCTTAAAGTGCCACTACATTCAGTAAATGGTGCTTCACTGGATAAATCAATGACCATGTTGGAGCAATTGGTGGCATTGAAGTTCACATGTGTGAGGTTGTGGCAATACCGAAATGCGCGACGGCCTATCGAGGTGATAGCATTAGGGATGGTCAGGGTGCCCGTGAAACCAGTGCAATCCTCGAAAGCAGACTCGCCTATTTGGGTCACGGAATTCGGGAAGGTCAATGAGCCTGTAAGACCAGAGCACTCATAGAAAGCATAATCGCCAATCTTTTTCACCGTGTAAGTTACGCCATTACGGGTAACAGAGGATGGCAAGGTGATGTTTCCCGTGGGTTTGGTGTATCCATTCCATGGGTTTGAAGTGCTTGTTCCCGGATAGGTTATCTCCACATAATGATTGGTGGCATCAATGATGTTGTAATAGAACGTCTTCCCATAGTATGTTGCTGAGAAGTTGTACGCATACGCCGTTCCCATGCCCAAGCTGAGGGCAAGGAGGAGGGCGAAGACTCCTTTTAGGTTGGGTAAAATTCTTTTCATAATGTGATATTTTCTTGGTTAGTAATTCTTTGTTGAGAGCCTTTAGGATTTTCGCCTCAAAAATATAGGAAATTTTTGAAACGGTTGTAAGTAATTTTACTTATTGCAACAAAAAAAAAGCAACTTTAGGTGTCGTATGCGCGGTAAAATTTGAAGGAATGTCGCAGCCATAGATCCCTGCAAGCGCACAAGCCCACGTCGGGATGACATGGCTGCTGCGGCACAGCGTCAGGCTGTAGGGCTGTCATACCGGGGCAGACGAAACACGCGATGACGCAGCCATAGATCCCCGCAAGCGCACAAGCCCGCGTTGGGATGACATGGCTGCTGCGGGTATGATTGCATGAAAGCCGCCGGGCGGGGCCTCCGTGCGCACTCCAGTGCGCGCCCCGCCCAGCAGCTTTCACGCCCCTGGCACGTCTTGCCCGTGACGGAACAAAGGTTAGTTCTGCGACCCAACGCGCACTGCTCGGACAGTTAGTCCATAGTAGCGTTCGAGGTAGTCGTCTAATGTGCTGCAACCTCCCTCAGCGAAGGTGAGCAGCCACGGGCCGTAGGTGCCGAGCGAACTCGACCAGAAGACGCCGCCAAAGGAGACACCGTCGTGGTTGTAAAAAAAGCGCCAGCCAGCGGCGGGCAGGAAGAGACTGTTGCCGTTTGAGGCGGTGAAGAGTCGTCCATTCACGCCGTTCTGGGTTGTCCAAGTATGGGTCGTGTTGTTATAGAGTTCCTGCCATTCCTCCTTGGTGGGCATGCGCCAATCTGGTCCCCAGTTGGCCGTGGCCGCATCGTCCTCGGGCAGCAGGGTGGTCAAGCCATCGCTTCCAGTGTATTTAGTGAAAGTGTTGCCGTCACCATATTGGTAGGTGTCCCAATTGTAGACATCCTTCGGCGTGGTCTCGCCCCAGGCGAAGTAGTCACCGTAGTCCTCGGGGCTGTCGGCACCCACGTTGCAGGTGGCCCACTTGGTGCCGCTCGGCAGGCCCAGGTCGACGTAGGCATGCTCGGTCTGCGGGGAACGCACGGGACGGACAGAGTGGCCGAAGTGGCGGAAATAATGCTGGTTGACGATGTTGTTCGGATCGAATTCGAGTACCGATGCGTGGCCCGGGTTATCTGTATAGAGCGAACTCGACCAGTATGCGCCGTTGTAGCCATCAAGGATGAGGTCGCTAGCATCGCGGTAGCCCGCAGCGGGCAGGAAGACACTGTTGCCGTTGGCAGCGGTGAACAGCCATCCGTTCACGCCATTCTGGGTCGTCCAAGTGTTGGTCGTGTTGTTGAGGAGTTCCTCCCACTCTTCTTCAGTGGGCATGCGCCAGCCATCGCCCCAGTTGGTTGTGGCCGCATCGTCCTCGGGCAACAAGGTGGTCAGGTTGTCGGTGAAACCGTTGTAGCCGTAGCTGGCATTGTTGCAGTATTTGGTTAACGTTGTATTGTTAATGTAGGAATACTGGTAGTTGCTCCAGTAGTAGGTGTCCTTCGGCGTGGTCTCGCCCCAGGCGAAGTAGTCGCCGTAGTCCTCGGGGCTGTCGGCACCCACGTTGCAGGTGGCCCACAGCAGGCCGCTCGGCAGGCCGAGGTCGACGTAGTCGTCCTCATGAATGGCCGTGCCACTGAAGTAGACCGTGGTCGTCTCCGTCACGTGCACGAAGAAGCCTTGCATCGGGGCCACGGGGCCGCCGTAAATCGTCTGCAACTCGCCTTCCTCGTCATACATCATGATGGGCATGGGCACAAACTCATTATTGCTGCCAAAGCGATAGACGTAGGCATTGTAGGTGAAGGGGTTGCCCAAGAGTGCCCACCCGTTGTAGGGGCTGTCCGATCCTTCGATGTAGTCGACGGTATAGCTCATGGTGAATTCGTTGGAGACGCTAAGCGTGATGCCTGTCAGCGAAAGTTCGACTGATTCGGGGTTGGCGTAAAGGTAACCATATCTCCGCTGTACAAAGGTGATGGGTTCCTCCTTATGGTTGCGCCATTCGGCACCCGTCTCGCTGGGGTCGAATCGGTAGAAGTCGCTGCCCGGGTTGGCGGTCATGGCTGTCGGCACTTGGAAGCTAAGGAAGGGGACGGCCAGCAGATAATAGTTGTTCTGGCTGTTTGCGTCGTCATAGCCAGCGATGTTCTTTTTCATCGTCACCATAAGGCGCAAGGTGTTGTGTTTCAGCTGTCCGCCGTCGGCCACGGTGATGCTGCCGCCATCGAGCGTCACCGCGTTGGCCACGGCAAGATAGCCCGCAGGAACGGTGACATTGGCCTGGATGATGACGTCGCTGCCCGCGGGAGGCACCGTGCCGGTGCTCCAGCAGCCATCGTTGTTCCAGTTGCCGTTGGTGAGGAAGATATACTGTTTCGGGCAGTCCACGATGTAGTTGAAAGGTTCGCTCATCGCCCCGGTGCCTGAGAAGACCTCGTTTCCGTTGACATCGGTGACGGTATAGGAGCATTCGCTATCCCAGCTGCCGCTCTCCCACCAGAACACGAGCTCCCGACCGTCGCACACGGCGAGGGTGTAGTTCTCAGTGATAGGTGCATTGGCATGGTCGTGGGTGACGTTGGTCATGGTGGCCAAAACGATACCGGTTTCCACATCCACCACACGGATGGCAGCGCCATTCCATCCGTCGCCGTAGCTGTCGGTGAGGGTGAAGGTGAGTTCGCACTGGTCTTCGGACGGGCAGAAGACAGGCGTGAAGCTGAAGTCGTCAAGGAAAAGCATCCATTGATCGTAGGAGTTGTATTTGACAGCAACGTACTTGGTGCCTACGGGGAAGAAGTCCTCATAAAGTATCCAATTGTCTGCGTCTTGGGCGGTCACTTCGTCACCCCAAGTGAAAGCAGTGGGCGATTGGGTGGTGGTGGAGTAACCCACTTGGAAGGTTTCGGGGTACTCGTTCGAGAAGTTTCTGTAATAGAACGACACATCCACTCCTGTGGTACCCTCCAACTCGGGCGAGATGAGGTATTGGGGTGGATTGGTGTTGTAACGGAATCGGAAGCCATAGTCGTCTTGGTGTGCGGGAAACAAACTGGTACTATATCTTCCTGTGTACGAATTGCAATGCAGCATCGTCCAGCAGTCGAATTCGTCTTCCTCCTCGAAGCCGTAGGTGTAAGGCAGTGTTTTGGGCGCGCACATCGAGGGCGCATACACGAAGCTGGTCTTAGGGATGAAGTTCTGCTGCGTGGCTGGAATGGTGCCCGTGCTGCTGCTGTTTGAGCCCGAAATGGATGCTCCGCTGACGGTCTGGCCCTTGAAGTAGATGCTCATGTAGCCGATGTCCTCGGTGTTGTCGATGCCCACCAAAAGGTTGCCGCCCTGATAAATGTAAGGCGTGCTGAAGTGGATGGTCATCTCGCCGCCGCCGTCTGCACTCACGATATTGAAGCGGCCGCTGTAAACAATGGTGGCAGAGGCTTTGGGCTCGTAGGCATCAATCGTGGTGTAATCCACCTCCATCAGGTAGACGTCCGCGTCGCTCACGGTGGTGTAAGGCACGTTTTGTGTGGTGGTGTAGAACGTCATGCTGCTGATGGGCCTGCCTGTCATTTCCGCCAAGTCGGCGGCGGGAATGACGAACTGGCTGCGGGTGAAGTCATCGAAGTAATAGATGTAGGCTGGGATGCGGTTGTTGGTGGCGGTGCCGTCGTGCACGGTCAGCGTTTCGAAGCATTGCATGTTGGTGAATGCGTTCCAGCCAGAGGCCGACTGATAGTCCTCCAATGCTGAGCAAGGCACATACACAGGGATGTCGGTCGGCACATAATTGAACGCATCGGTACCCAAAGTAGGTGGCGTATCAGGAAGCACTATCATGGAAGACAAACCTGTGCAATACGTGAAAGCATCTTGGCCTATCGAGGTCACGGAGTTACCGATGGTCAGCGAACCATTGAAACCGTTACAAAAAGCGAAAGCATAGTTGCCTATCGTGGTCACGGAATACGGGATACTCAGCGAGCCTGTCAAACCATAACAGTCAAGGAACGCGCTATTCCCAATTGATGTCAAGGAACCGCCAAAGGTCAGCGAACCAGTGAAACCGCTGCAATAAGCGAAAGCATGGTCGCCTATCGTAGTCACGGAATTTGGGATAGTCAACGAGCCGGTGAAGCCATCACATTCCTCAAATGCAGCATAGCCAATAGAGGTCACAGAATTACCAATGGTCAGCGAACCGGTGAAACCGCTGCAATACATGAAAGCATATTCGCCTATTGAGGTCACGGAATTACCGATGGTCAGCGAACCAGTGAAACCGGTGCAATGCATAAAAGCATATTCGCCTATCGAGGTCACGGAATTCGGGATAGTTAACGAGCCCGAGAAGCCGCTACAACCATAGAAAGCACCATAGTTAATTGAAGTCAAGGAACTACCAAGGGATAGCGTGCCCGTGAAACCGCTGCAACCATAGAAAGCAAGATTGTTTATTGTAGTCACGGAATTTCCGATAGTCAGCGAACCAGTGAAACCGCTGCATTCATAGAAAGCATATTCGCCTATCGTGGTCACGGAATTCGAAATGGTCAGTGAGCCAGTGAAGCCACTGCAACCTTCGAAAGCACTCTCACCTATCGTGGTCACGGAATTACCGATGGTCAGCGAGCCCGTGAAACCGCTGCAATAATTGAAAGCATATTCGCCTATTGTGGTCACGGAATTTGGGATAGTCAGCGAGCCAGTGAAGCCGCTGCAATCATAGAAAGCAGCGGCTTCAATCGAAGTCAAAGAACTACCAAAGGACAGAGAGCCCGTGAAGCCGCTGCATTCGGCGAAAGCAGCATAGCCAATCGAGGTCACGGAATTCGGGATAGTCAGCGAGCCTGTAAAGCCACTGCATCCATAGAAAGCATAGTTGCCTATCGTGGTCACGGAATTGGGAATGGTCAGTGAGCCTATTAAACCGCTGCAATTATAGAATGCGGCCCAGCCTATCGCTTTCACTACATAAGTGGTTCCGTTATAGGAGACCGAGGAAGGCAGGGTGATGTTTCCTGTGGGTTTGGTATATCCCTCCCAAGGCTCGTCTTCCCAGTCTGTCGCTGGATAGGTTATCTCCACATAATGGTTGGTGGCATCGGTGATGTTGTAATAGAGGGTCTGCCCCGTGGAGCAGGTCTTCGAGAAGTCGTAGGCAAAGCCTTTGTTCATTCCTACCGCACTCAGCAGCAGGACGAGCAGGATAGGTAGTACCTTCTTTTGTAAATGTAAGTTTCTTTTTTCCATACTATTAAGTTTTGAATTGTTTGTAATATCTTTCTTTTGTAATATGCTAACATGGTTTGAGTTAGCCAAGTTTTGAGGCAAGTTTTAGATTTTTGTTGCGTTTTATTGCGGCAAAAATAAGAAAAAACAAACCAACCTGCCAAGATTAATAATTTTTTGTACTTTTGCGGACAGAATACAAGATTAGGGCATTATGACTAAATATCCTATCGGCTTGCAGAATTTCCAAGGGCTTCGCGAAGACGGCTATGTTTATGTGGACAAATGATTTAAGCATTATGATGAACTGGCCCGACCTACTCTCCAACAAACGCTACGCGCAGCCGCACAAGAGCCCCGACATCCGGAGCTCGTTCCAGCGCGACTACGACCGCATCATCTTCAGCAGCCCATTCCGCCGACTGCAAAACAAAACGCAGGTGTTTCCTTTGCCTGGCGCACAGATGGTCCACAACCGCTTGACCCACAGCCTCGAAGTGGCCAGCGTCGGACGCTCCATCGCCTGTCGCACCGTCGAGAAACTGGCGAACAAACATCACGAGTTGAAAGAACGTCAGTCCGACATCGAGACCATCGTGGCTTCGGCTTGCTTGGCCCACGACCTCGGCAACCCGCCTTTCGGTCACTCGGGCGAAGACACCATCAGCAGCTTCTTCAAGGACGGAAAAGGCAAGGAGCTGGAAAAGCTTGTAAAACCCGAGCAATGGAGTGACCTCATCGCCTTTGAGGGCAACGCCAACGCCTTCCGCCAACTGACGCACCAGTTCACAGGTCGAAGAGCAGGTGGCTTCTCGCTGACCTCCGCCACTTTGGCCACCTTACTGAAATACCCCTACCCTTCTTACAACAAAGGCAACCGCAAGAAATACAACGTCTTTTATTCTGAAATAGAAGCCTTTAAGGAAGTCGTCGAAGAATGTGGTATTCCACGTTTAGATGATGAGCATTTGGTCTATGCCCGTCATCCATTGTCCTACATGATGGAAGCCTCCGACGACATCTGCTACCTCGTCCTCGACATGGAAGATGCCCACAAACGCGGCATCATCAGCATGGAGGCCATCGAGAGCTGCTTTGTCTCATTTTTCGACCCGAACAAAGACAAGGCTTTCTTCAAGCACAAGGAGGACGTTTACCGCGAAGTGACCGATGTCAACGAAAGGATGGCCTTCCTCCGCGCCATGCTCATCAACAAGCTGGTGAACCTTGCCAGCGACATTTTCGTCAAAAACTACGAAGCCATCATGGAAGGCCGCTTCGAAAAGAGCTTGATTTCGCATCTGCCTGATTTTGAAAAGAATGCCCTTGACCTTTGCCGCGATGAATCGGTGAAGCACATCTATCGTCACCCTTCCGTGGTGAAGATTGAACTGACGGGCTTCAATGTCATCGGAACGCTGTTGGAAGACTTCACCGATGCCGTGTTGAACCCCAACACACCCTACAATAAAAAGCTCCTCTCGCTCATGCCCGAGCAGTTCAAGGTTCAGACCGACGACACCTACACCAAGCTCCAGTCCGTCATCGACTTCATCTCCAACATGACCGACCTCTACGCCGTGCAACTTTATAAAGACCTGAGGGGAATCGACTGATGAAGAAGATTTTAGCTATAGTTTGTCTGTTGCTGTGCGGGGTGTTTTCATTTGCACAAGAGCCACCATTCCCCCGCGACATCACAAGAAGCACAAAATCCTATCTGATAGCTGACGACAACCCAAAAGACACGGCTTTTCTGAAAGAAAAATGCCGTCAAGCAGGCTTGGACTTGGGCCTTTCTGTGCTGGCCAACCGCGTGCCGACCGACAGCAAACTCGTCGCGCCCAAACCCTCAAAACATCTTTTGCTACAAGGTGAATTGCGACTTCAACTGCCCATCGACGACAAACAGACGGAGTTTGCGGTATACCATTCCGAACTCTTCGACCATCCCGCCAACATTAATGTGCTGCAAATCGACGATGAACTCATCACCTACCGCACGACGGAAAGGACAGGCAACATCAATTTGTTCTACGGCTGCATCAGAGGCGCATTTGGCACGAAGAAATCGGCACACTCGAATAACGCCACGGTATACAAACTTTGGGACACACCCGAGCGCACCTTCCTCCCCGACCTTGAGATCCAAGACCAAATGGCCCAAGTTGAAGCCAAAAAACTGGCAAAGACCGATTATCCTCTTCTGATTTTCAACGACTTAAAAAGCTACGGTTACAACGATCAAGGCGACACGGCCATCGGTCATTTCCTCGACACGATGCACAAATACAACCCCGACAAGCTCCTCCAAGCCGACTTGCTCACCACGAATTCGCAACGCTATCTGAGCCGTGTCAACGAAAACCAACTTTGGAACGAGTCGATGCGCATCAAGATGGTGGAAACCTTAAGCGAGAAGCAAAGCTTCTACCGCAATAACCTGATGCCGTGGATGATAGGCAACTTCCAAATCCACCTTGCCGACAAAAAACGAAAAGCCACCACGATGGAGGAACTCGAATGGTTCCTCTCCAAAGCCGCCGCCTTCGATGCCGGTTTTGGCCTCGATTTCTGTGCGGAAACCATGAGAAAGCATGGCCTAACCAATGCGATGTTGAACACCATAAATAATTGGGAATCACTTCGTTTAGCCAATGCTTTCAGCGCGGAGCAAAAGGAAGCATTCAAAGACCCATACGGAAACTGGCACCTGATGCAGGTCGACGACACGACTTTCTGGCTATTTGAGCAGCAAATATCGCGGCAATATGTCTGCGAGACCACCCTCTCTCGCTGCGACACCTGCAAATATTGGGGCAGCATGCAAGGCGATTGGAACTGGAGGAGCCATTACAACAGCCCGCTTTCCTTGATCCTCAGAGTCGAAGGCAAGGGCAGTGTAAGCAATCCCTGCGTCATTTCCGGACAAGACAGCATCACATTCCCGTGCATCATCAAAGCGGGACAATACCTGGTTTTTGACTTGAGTCACAGGGGAATGGCCTGCATTACCGACACCAATTTCAACACGATTAAAGAAATCAAACCAATGGGAAACCTGCCGAGGCTTATCGAAGGCGACAACCAGATTTCGATGGAGTGTAGATTCATCGGTGAAGGCAAGCAAATGCCTGAAGTGAGTGTTCGCTATATCGCCATCGACGAGCAACACCCGAATATCATTTTCTTCAAACCTGCCCAATAGCTCGGCCTACCTTAAAAAAAAGTTTTACCTTTGCGCCATCATGTCGAAGAAAAGTCAAAACGAATACCCCAGCGGAAGCCGGACGAGTTGGAAGGTCGTGCTCACCTACCTCTTCGTTTTCGCGCTCAGCTGTGCCTTGTTTTACTACATCTTCAACCTGCGCAACAACATCGAGAGCCAACGCTCCAACATCAAGGCACAACATGATGCCTTGAATTGGGTCAACCAATTCACCAAGAATGTACATGGTGCCCAAAACGCGGCCAACCTGTATGCCTTCACCGAACAATCCAAATACAAAAAGGAATTCAATGCCTATCATGAGGAAATCAAGGCGCAGACCGACTCACTCATAAGCTTTGAAATCAGCGAAAACAACATTCAGATGGTGAACGAGATAGAAAGGCTCATCAACAACAAGGGACGACTTAGTAATGAGTTGTCGCGCCAGTTCCACGACTTCAACCCCTTGGCAGAGTTCGACCGCACCATCGACGACTACATCCCGCCCCAACTCGAAGATGAGATTGTGGTGACCACCGTGTCGAAAGACACCCTCATCCACGTACCGAAGAAAGGCGAGAGAAAGGGATTTTGGCAACGTGTCGGCAAGGTATTCAACCCTACTGAAGAACAAGAAGATAGCATTGTGCGCGTCTCAATCGAACGCACCGACACCCTGCATATCCAAAGGCAGCAGGCCGACACGGTCAACATCTTGGCCGACTTACGTGTGCTTTCCGACAAAGCCAAAAAGGAATATTGGAAAAAGATCAAAGAATACGAGAAAAAGACGCAGGAGTTGGTCAATGCCGACAACGAACTCTCCGAACAGATTTCTTCCCTGTTGATTCACCTCAACCAGGAAATCCTTGACTCCACAATCCAGGAAATCGAAAAAAGCGAGAACCTCATCCATGAAAACACACGGATTTCCATCATCGTCGGTGCTGTGACTTTGATACTCATCATCATTTTCATCATCTTGATTATCAGTGATGTAAACAAGGGATACCGAGCGCGTCGTGCCGCTGAAGAAGCCAAAAAGAAGACGGAGGAAATCATGGAAAGCCGTCACAAGCTACTGCTTTCCGTCTCCCACGACATCAAAACCCCATTGAGCTCCATTCTCGGCTATGTGGAACTCATCGACAAGACAGGTAACGAAAAGGAAATCAACTCGATACAACAATCTGCCGACCACATTCTCAACCTACTCACCAACCTCCTGGAATTCTCCAGCCTCGAGCAAGGCAAACTGCAAATCAGCAACGAGACCTTCAACATCCGCCAACTCTGCGACGAGACTGCCGAGATGTTTGAACCCATCGCCAAACACAAAAACCTGACGTTCAACTATGAACCCTCCATTGAGGAAAGCACCTTCATCCTCTCCGACCAACTGAAAATCAAACAGATACTTATTAATCTGATTTCCAACGGCATAAAATACACCTTGGAAGGCAGTGTCAGTTTCAAAGCCAGGATGGGGCGCAATTTGGTCGTTTTCGACATCATTGACACGGGTGTGGGAATCCCGAATGACAAATTGGAGGAAGTATTCAAGCCATTTGCACGAATTGAAACCTACAACCAATTTGCTGAAGGCAGCGGTTACGGCTTGTCGGTAGTGAAAGGTTTGGTCGACCTCCTTAACGGAGAAATCCATATCGATTCTGAAGTTGGTAAAGGCACCCATTTCGAAGTGCGAATCCCCGTCGGTGAAGTGACACCAGAACCTGAAGTAAAAGATGAAGTCAGTGAGGATAACAAGAAAAGCCTCAATATTTTAATCATAGACGATGACAACACTTTGCTATCCGTCATCGATACCATGTTGCACCGGTTGGGACACACCGCCATTCCCTGCCGTTCGATGAACGATTTCGACAATGCGCTGAAACAACTTGAGGATTTTGACTATATCCTTACCGACCGTGAGATGGGTGCGGTGACAGGCAACGACCTTCTATACCTTATCAAGGAAGTCGACCCCAACAAGCCCGTCATCTTGATGACCGCGAGAATGGAGTACACGACCGAAACCGCCAAAAGCGAGGGCTTCGATGGATTCTTACAGAAACCATTCAATTTAAAGCAGTTAGAGAATCTATTCGGAAGTGTCGCTTTAAGTGAAAACGAAGAAGAAATCGCCTTCCCTGACTTCCCAGCCTTTAGCGAAATGATGGGAAACGACAAGGAAGCCATGACCGACATCTTGACTGTTTTCGTGCAGTCTACAGCCAACGATTTGGTTTCGATGAACACTTTAATTGAGCAATCGAATTTCATTGAAATGCAAGGACTTTGCCATAAGATGTTGCCCATGTTTATCCAATTGGAGCGTGACACCACCTTCCTCGCCCGAATGAACTCCATGCGCGGCAAAAACGAGACGGAAGAAGACTATCCGAATTGGAAGGAAGACGCCGCCCAATTCATGGCCCAAACCGATGAATTGATGGATCTGCTGGCGGAGAAGTATGGGATTGGGTGAGGCTGCACTGCCGTTTGCGTGGCCAATTAGAGTAAACTTTAAATGGTTACCAATCGCCATCAACAATATTGGCGATGATTTTATCTACCACCTGATCAAAGTATGGTTGGCGCAAGAAACAATTGTGTCTTGAAATCACATCATCCACATTAAAGGGATTAACGATATGCGTTACAAAATAAGAAGCCTTAGGTAAGGGGGATGACAACCATTCCGATTGAATCGGAATAGTCAGTTCTGGGATGATATCCTTTGAAGACACAAGCACTGCATAGAAAAGTCCTGGCTCCATCTGTTGCAAATCGTCGCACGAGACGACCAATGCAGGATGAGGCAACACTTTCCCATCAGGAAGTACAAAAGGAACCTCCACAATTTCACGTTGATAGACACTGCTTACAGCCATTTTTCTAATCCTTTGGGAATTTGACCACTGCGAGATTTGAGATAAGTGCCATAGTCTTCAGCAGCCAAACTTGGGAAACTGCTTTCTTCGAGTGGCGGATAGGCTCTCAATTTTTCGCTCAACTCTTCATCAGAAAGCCTGCTGTGATGGGAATGAGATTGGTTCTTGCCGTTTACCTGAGCCAAAAGCCAACTCTCGACCTGTTGTTGCAGCCAAATTTGGAATGGCTCTTTAATCTGGAAGGTATTTTCAGCCTGCATGACCAAACTGTCGTCCAACGCGATACGATAAGTACACATCTTGAATTATTTTATGCCTGCAAAAATACACAAATTTGGAAATATTGCCATTATTTTCTGAAAATGCCTCAACCTTCACTCCATCCCACTGCCATCTGCATGGCCAGCATGATGACCTCGCCAACTAAAGCAAAATCAGTTTTTATGATTTCTAGTTAACAATCGGAAAAATGTTCGTATTTTTGACACCTTAATCATTTTCTCTCTATGTTAGAACTCACCATTACCAAATCATTAAATAAAGCATATCGGCAGATTCCCGTTGACCGCACAGCATTCGATACATTCATAAAACAGTTGAGCATTCTTTATGAGCAGATTTTGTCCATCAACACCGAAGAAAAACTCAAAGGTGACCTTATGGATTTCCTAAAGCTTTCGTTCTATGGGCAAGACTACAAAGTTTCACCCAACGGAGATATTGACTGTGCAATCCATTTGGGCAATAGTAT
>JAEEGK010014871.1_pt1 | contig 17330 bp, 17 predicted proteins | sample 8958771 | NCBI WGS metagenome assembly JAEEGK01 (sample SAMN16246547, study PRJNA631951) | gut metagenome | biome: gut microbiome; feature: rumen; material: SC-attached | host: Bos | place: Iran: Karaj | collected 2018-10
GGTTCGAAGGTGGACCTGTCCGGTCTGAATATCGGATCGGAATCTGGATACCTCTGCTCCAGTCTGGAGAGGAGGTCTGACATGAACTCGATGGATGCGCGGTAGGCGTTGATTCCCTTGTCGGGAGTGGAACCGTGGGTCTGCTTGCCGGTGACGGCGACCTTCACCCACATGATCTGCTTCTCGCTGATGTCCACCATCGCGCCTCCGGGCGCTCCCCAGTCGGGGACGATTATGAAGTCGTCTTCGGAGAAGAGTCCGGAATCGATCAGATGTCTCACGCCGCAGACGCTTCCGGATTCCTCGTCGCCGACGAATGCCACGCCCAGCGACATCCCCTCGAAGGGGAGTTGAGTAATCACGTTGGAGGCCACGGCGACGCCTATCAGCGACTGACCGTTGTCCTCGGTCCCGCGGCCGTATATCCTGCCGTCCTTCACGACGGGTTGGAATGGAGGGTTCTCCCAGTCGTCGAGGTCCCCGGGAGGCACGGTGTCCATGTGGGTGACGAACCATACCGTCCCTTTCTTCTTGCCCTTCTTCCTCGCGACGATGTTGGCGCGCATCATTCCGGGGTATTCGGGATCCTCGGTGTCGTACCTCTCGACGGTGTCGAAACCTATCAGATAATTCTGGATAAAATCAGCTCTGGCACATTCCCCGGAACCTCCGTTCACGGGTGCGATGGAAGGTATGGAGATCATACCGCACATCTTCGAGACGGCATCGTCCGTACGGTCCTCCACCGATCTGATGATGTCCTCGAGCTGCATGGACGTGAATCAAAAAAGGGTGTAATAACCCTTGCCGTCGAGGCAAGGGATTTGTTGTTTCACTCGCGGCGGACGATCATCGTGACCGCGTTACCTCCGCCGAGGCAGAGGGTGGCGCATCCGACCTCCTTCTGACGGTCCTCGAGGGCGTACAGGAGGGTGGTCATGACACGGGCTCCGGAGCATCCGATGGGGTGTCCGAGGGCGACGGCTCCGCCGTTGACGTTGAATATCTCGTCGGGGACGTTGAGGGTCTTCTTGACCGCACAGGAAGCGGACGCGAAGGCCTCGTTGTGCTCGAACAGGTCAATGTCGTCGATGGTCATGCCGGCCTTCCTGAGGACGTGCTGGGTGGTGGGGATGGGTGCCTCCATGATGTACTCGGGCTGCACTCCCCTCTCGCCGTATGCGACGATGGATGCCATGGGCTTGAGGCTGTGCTCCTCTGCGAACTTCCTCGAGCAGACGACCAATGCGGATGCACCGTCGCTGACCTGCGAGGAGTTCCCTGCGGTGACGATTCCGTCCTTCTTGAAGACGGGCTTGAGCTTGGCGAGTGCTTCCATGGTGGAATCGGCCCTGACACCCTCGTCGGTGTCGACTACGATGTCCCCTTTCTTGGTGGAGATGGTGTAGGGGACGATCTCCTTCTTGAACTTCCCCTCGCTGATGGCCTTCGCCGCTTTGAGATGCGATTCCAGCGAGAGCTGGTCGGCGTCCTCCCTGGAGACGTTGAACCTCTCTGCGACGATCTCCCCGGTGAATCCCATGTGCATGTCGTTGAAGATATCCCACAATCCGTCGTGAACGAGGGAGTCGACGACCTTCTGGTCGTTCATCCTGTATCCCCACCTTGCGCCGGGCATGAGGTAGGGGGCGTTGGACATGCTCTCCATTCCTCCGGTCATGATGCACTGGTACTCGCCAGCCTTGATGGCATCGGCGGCCATCATCATGGATTTCAATCCTGATCCGCAGACACCGTTGATCGTGAACGAACCGATTTCCACCGGAAGGCCTCCGCCAACTGCGGCCTGCCTCGCGGGGTTCTGTCCGAGTCCTGCTGAAAGGACGTTTCCGAAGAGACACTCGTCGATGTCCTTGGGTTCGAGGTTCGCTCTCTTGAGTGCTTCCTTCACTACGTGCGCTCCGAGAGCGGTCGCTTTCTCGGTGGCCAAGGCCTTACCGAACTTTCCGATGGCTGTCCTGGTTGCGCTGACAATTACGACGTCTTCCATTTAAGTACACCCTTAATAAGGGGACTATTGGAGTAGCTATATAATATTGTCGATTATCGAATACGACTATTGACGAATTCGCAGGGCTGCTCCAGACCCATCCTCTTGAGGGGTTTGGACAGATGTCTCCTCGCCGCGGTGGGGGGTTCGTACCATCCGGGGACGATCCATCTTGTCTTTTCTTCAGTGCCGAATTCCTTGGTCTTGGTGTGGCAGGTCCTGCATCTGAATCCCTGATCCTTACCGACGGAGGTCATCCTCTTCCCGCAGACGGGACATCTCGGATTGGATGTCTTTTGGATATCTGGCACAATGCTTATCACGTGTAATTTCTCAACATTCAGGGTGGCGGGTTCCTCCCTGAACTCGCCCATGACCTCGATGAAATCCCCGGGGATGAGACGATCGAACGCATACCTGAACTCCTTGGAGGGTTCGTACGCTCCGCATGTCACGATGCCGCATCTGGTCTCGATGTCTATGAACGTGTGACCGCCCTTGATGTGCCTCGCATTCGACACCACCTTCCCCTGGACGAGATACGACGCGTTCGGTCTCATCTCCTCGTATTGAGTGATGATGTGATCGTCGGTCCCCTGATTGGTGAGGAAGATCACCCAACGGTACTTCTTCTCCGATTTTATCATGAAGGATGCGGGGATGAGATCCTCCATGTCGTCTCCCCTCAATCCGTACAGTACCGGACAAGGGGTGGCGGGCACCATGGCGACCTTATGGGTCCTCTCCTCCCAACTGTTGAATGTCGTCTCATAGGTGAAGTCCATCTCCCTGATGGTAGAAGGTTCGACATATCTCTCGATACCCCATTTGTCGGGCATCCTGTATGCCAATAATTCATAGGTGTAGTCATCGGGACGCCACGATAATCCGCATGTAGCTCCAATCAGTCCCCTTCCGCAGCCGATCGTGAATATCGATGCTTTGATCTTTTTCAGTTCATCGAGGACATCGTCCACCTTCATTATCGTGAATAATCCTCTGAAGTAGAACGATTCGTCGGGACGTTCGTCGCTGATGAACAATCCAGGATCCGCATCCGATTCGTGATATCTGTTCACCAGAGGGATCAGTCTCGAAAGGACCTCATCCCTATCGTATTCGAGATCCTCGGATTCGTCGAAACAGAACAGTTCCTTCCCGTCGATCTCTCCGATGAGATGTCTCTGACCCCTACCCTTCCCGAATCTCATCACTAATGATCCGTTACCTCTGGTCTTCCAAGGTACGGCGGGATTGAGACGTACGAGTCTCGGATTCCCGATGAGATCGAAATCCGATGACAGTTCGCGGATTATCTCCGTCGCGAGGAATGTAGTACAATTCCCTCTCATCGAATCGGTGTCATCGACAGCTACGAACATCTTGGATGGAAATCGATATCGGATATTTGATAATCTCCTCTTTTTCAAGGAATGCAATCGGCGATACCCCCTACCCCTCCATTTCCGATGGAACATGTTTTCGCGAAATAGTCTCCGAAGATGATGATGTAATGATCGAAAAATGATGAAAAATCAATTAGAATGTAATCTAATCAATCAAAAATTGATTGAAAATGCTATTGAACATCAGTTGGCGGGTTCGCCGATGATGTAGAGGAAAGCAACCATTCCTGCGATGATCGCAAGACTGAGAATGACAGAGAACCATCCGGGGTGTTTCATCTTCTTCCACCTTTGTGAATCCAGATAACGATGATGTTCTTAAAGGTTATCAGTCGATTTTTCTTTTTCAAAAAATTCCAAACATCATATCTTTATACTCGATGAAGCATCATCGGAAATACCTCTTTGACCGATGCAAAGAGGAAGGACTGAAGAACATGGCGAACTCGATATTCGATCAATACACCAAGAAGAGATTAGTGATCACCAAGAATAAGAAGGTTCTTCAGACCACCTACGTCCCCAACGCTCTTCCTCACAGGGTCGAGCAGATCGATCACATCGCAGCCATCGCTTCCGCTGCGTTGAATGGAGACCAACCTTCGAACATCATGATCTACGGAAAGACGGGAACCGGAAAGACCGCAGTCCTCAATTACATCGGTAACGAACTGAAGAAAGCGGATGAGTACGAGGAGAGATGCAAGTACATCTACGTGAACTGCGAGGTTGTCGATACACCTTACAGTGTTCTGTACAATATAGGAAATCAGATCATCGTCGAAGACAGCAGAAGGATCCCATTCACCGGATGGAGCTTCGAGAAGGTATACTATGAGATAGTCAACTATCTCAACACGATGAACAAGGTGTTCCTTGTCGTCCTCGATGAAGTCGACAGATTGATCGATAAGAAAGGAGACAACGTCTTCTATTTCCTTGCGAAGATCAATGAGAATCTGAAATCTTCAAAAGTTTCTCTTATAGGAATATCGAACAACATGAACTTCATGAACGTTCTCGAACCGAAGGCGAGATCGAGGATGGGTGGAGAGAGCATCATATTCCCTCCTTATACAAAGGAAGAATTGGAAGACATTCTCAGAGAGAGGGTGAAAGAAGCTTTTGACAATGATGTGATAGATGATTCCGTCATATCATATTGTTCTGCTATCGCAGCGAAGAGCGATGGAGATGCGAGAGTCGCCATCGATCTCCTGAAGACTGCTGCTGATATTGCTGAAAGGAACGGAGATTCGATCGTCACCGAAGCTCATGTGAAATCTGCGAAGAACAGTCTTGAATTCAATTTAATTTCAGAAGCGATCAAGACCCTTCCTTCCCATGAGAAGATCGTTCTGATTAGTATAATTAAGAATCATGATGCAGGGATCAACAACATGACCACCGGTGATGTCTACAAGACATACACATCCATCTGCAACACGATAGGTGTGACTCCTCTCACTCAGAGGAGGGTCGGGGATCTCATCAATGAACTGGATACATACGGTATAGTCACGGCATCGGTATGTTCCTTCGGACGTGCCGGAAGGACCAAAGTCATCGACCTCACTATAGATAAATCGATCATCAACGAATTCAAGAACACCAATTCGATCTTCAAGATGATCGATGCTGTCAAGCCTCCGAAGCAGACTCATCTCATCTGATTCTCCGCGGAAAGCGCTCCATCGGAAATGGAGGGGTAGGGGTGGTTTCACCCTCAATCAGATGAGATTAGTTTCTCTTCGTTGACTTTCCAATGACCGGTCTTCTTGCTTCCGACCCTTTCTATCACACCCATCTCCTTCAGATTGGCGATTCTGTTGTTGATCCCGGATTTTGAAAGGCCTGTAATCTGAACGATCTCATCGATCTTCAAATCGTTATCCTCTGAGATCAGTTCGACTATCCTTATAGAGCCAGCATCTATAATTTCGGATTTTTCACCCTTATATGATCTGCGGAATATGGTCACACGGACGTTGTTCCCGATTTCCTCGATGGAGGGTGCGGTCAATCCTGCGGATATGCAATCTAAGGATGCTCTCTTTATCCCGCTGCCCCATCCTTCGGCGAATCCTATCATCTTGAAGAATGAAGCGATGGAGGGATTGCGGGGATTCGAGAATCCGTTCAGTATCTCATCGATCGTTAATCCGTACGGGAAATTTCCTGGAGATAATATCTCGATGCAGTCGTCGAACACGGAGACGTATATCGGGGATATGCTTACCGAATAGCTGCGGTGAATCACTGCGTTTATGACGAATTCCCTGACGGCACCCTCCGGAATCTCGTACGAGTCTATCCTCTGCGGTCCTTTGAATTCGGAACCCAGCATCAGATAGTTCAGGATGAACTTCACCGATCCCTCGACCTGATCCATCAGGTTACCGCAGTATTCCTTACTGTCGAGGATGACCCTGACATCCTTCCCGCGGAATCTCTTACATTCGATATGCGCATAATCGAATGGATTGTCGGTGAGCATCCTGTAACCGTTGGTCGTGTTGTAAAGATCATCCTTCTTTATGAGGAGGTTCTGATTGACGAGGTCTGTTAGATTGATCACTCTCTTGGATTTGAAACTCGCATACTGGCACAATTCTTTCAGACGATCATCGTCCTCCTTGATGGTGCCGTTGATGTACTCTATGCGGTCGAATGATCTGTTCATCCCCTGCATCAGAAGGTCCTTGAATGTGAACTCGTCGCACAGGCGGGTGGTGGCCATGACGCGGATGTAGGTCCCTTTCTGCATGTCGTCACCGATGTAGTACGGCCTGTGGCGTCCGGGATTTATCCCGACCACAATCAGATCCCTCCCGTCCACGGTGGTGATGCTGACGTTGAAATCCGGCATCGGGCTGACGGCCTCGGATATCATATCGGTGAGGGAATCCATCTTCTTCTGAAGATTGCCCTCTACCCCCACGATTTCCGTTGAATCGTTTATCCCGAAGATGATGCGCCCGCCGGAACAGTTCGAGAATGCGGATATGGTCTTCAGGAACTTCTTCGGATCGCTGTTCACATCCTCCTTGAACTCCAGGGTGTAGGACTCACCTCTGCGTATCTCTTCGAGAATCTGCATGATTTGATATGTTCTAATGGATATTTAAAGTTTAATAAAGTTTAGAAATATAAAATAAAATGAATTTTAAAAAAGTTTTAATTATCCGTAATACGGGATGTGGAGCCTCTCGACCATCTCGTTGGACCTGTTCCTGAGGGTGACCTCGGTGACGCAGGACACGCGGGAGATGTCCTTCTGCGTCCTGCGCTCGTTGCACATCTGCGATGAAAGGTATATCGCGGCTGCTGCGATACCCATGGGTCCCTTCCCGGATGTGAGACCCTCCCTCTCGAACTCCTCGAGGAGGTCCATCGCGTTCTTCTGGCACTTCGCGCTGAGCTTCAGTTCGGAGCAGAATCTGGGGATGTAGTCCTGGGGTCTTGTGAACATCAGCTTCAGTCTGAGGGAGCGTGCCACGAACCTGTAGGCGCGGCCGAGGTCGGTGGATCCGATGCGGGATTCCGAGGTTATCTCCTTCAAAGTCCTGGGGACGCTGTGGGTCCTGCAGGAGATGTAAATGCAGGCGGCCGAGATCAGACGGATGGACCTTCCGCGGACCAGACCCTTCTTCATCGCCTTCCTGTACAGCACTGCGGAATCTTCGCATATGTTGTCCGGAAGGGAGAGTGATGCGCACATCTTCTTGATCTCGGTGAACGCGGCGGCCAGTCCCCTGTCCACGGCGTTGGAGATGCGCACGTTCCTCTGGATGGTCTTGAGCCTCTGGAACTTGTACCTGTCCTTCGGATCCAGCAGCTTCCCGTTGCAGTCCCTGTTGATCATGGAGATGCCGGTGGAGAGTCCCTTGTCGTGGCGGAGCTTGTCCACGGGTGATGTGTGCGTCCTGTCCTTCCCCTCGTAGGTGGGTTCGGGACGCATGTCGATGAACATTTCCTCGAGGATGCATCCGCATCTCGTGCAGTACCTCTCCCCCCTGCCGTAGTCGGTGGAGAAGTGTATCCCTCCGCAGTCGGGGCAGGTCTCGGTCATGGACACGGCCATCCCGGCGGATTCGGACGTCATTCCGCCGCCTCCCCGAGCAGGAGTGCCCTGAGCTCCTCGATGGGGAGCATGCCCTCCTCGACCTCTGCGACCCCGTAGAGGTCGGCCAGATCGTACCATCTCTTCGCCATCTTCTTGTTCCTCCTCGTGCCGTCCCCTCTCTCGCACATCTCGCTGAGCCTCATCAGGGAGCTGCGCTGGTTCGTAGCGGCGGCGTATATCTGCCTCTGGTAATCGGTGGGCTCCTCCTCGAAGTCCTCCATCATCAGCAGCCCGGCCATGTTGGATCCGGACTCCCTGTTGCCCTTCTCGGACGCCCTGTGGTACCACTCGATGGCCTGCAGGCGGGACCTGGGGACTCCGTCGCCGTTCTCGTACCTGGCGGCGAGGTCGGTCATCGCGGACACCGATCCCTTCTTCGCGGATGAGATGAGCCAGAAGACCGCCTCATCCTTGAATCCCGATGCCTTCGCCATCTCGTAGAGGCGGTACATCGCGAAGGCGTTCCTGTCCTTGGCGGCCTCCCTGTAGTACTTCCTCGCCTTGCGGACGTCCTTCTTCACGGCGATGCCGTTCTCGTAGAACCTGCCGATGTTGGCGAGTCCCACGTCCCTCTTGTCGCCGCAGTCGCAGAGCCTCTCGTAGAGCTCGAGGGCCTTCTCGGGGGATTCCCTGACGTAGGTCCCGGACTCGTAGTGCTTCGCCATCTCGATCATGCATTTGGGCTCGTTCTTGGCGCATCCCTGCATGAACCAGTACACCGACTCGGCGGGGGACCTGATCTCCTCGATGTCGGCGTACCATTTCCCGAGGTAGAAGGCGCTCTCGTGGAAACCGTTCTTGAACGATTTCTTCAGATAGCCCACGGCCTTATGCGCGTCGGGCCTTTCGGAGACCCCCTTCAGAGCGAGGAAGGCCAGCCTGAACTGGCAGGTCGGGTGGTTCTCCGCGTCCCCCCTTCCGTACCACGATTCGGCGGCGTAGAGGTCCTTGGGCGCCCCGTATCCGTACTCGAATGCCCTTCCCACCAGACCTATACCGGTGACGTTGCCCATGTCCGCGGCCTTGGAGTAGCACTCGAAGGCCTTGGTGGTATCGTGCTGGCCGTTCTTGGGCTCGTCGTAGAGGAATCCCAGCTGGATGTACGCTTCGGATTTCCCCTTCTCCGCCGCCTTCTCGAAGAGCTCGATCTCGGTCGACGTGTCCCCCTCCCTTCCGGAGATGTCGATGCACATCATGGCGGCATCGTAGAGGGCGGTCGGTTCGTTGGTCTGGTCGAGGAGCATCGCCGCCCTCTTCCTGGCCTCGTCCGCATCCCCGTTCTGGTGGGCGACCCTGATGAGGCTCAGGGTGGCAAGGTCCAGTCCCTGGTCGGAGCACTCGATTATCCTCTGTCTCCTCGCCTCCATCTCATCGGCGTCGTCCGTCTCGGAGGCGCAGATGCTGCTGATGAGGAAGGTGGCCAGCACGCTGCCGTTCTTCGCGGCGGATTCCAGGAGGGAGACCGCCATCTCCTGGTCCACTTCGACGCCGTGTCCGAAGTAGTAGATGTTGGCCAGATCCTCCATGGCCTGGACGTTGCCCATGTCGACGGCCCTGGTGAGGAGCTCGAGTCCCCTCTCGGTGTTCTGCCTGACGCCGTCGCCCGTCATGTAGAGGGTCCCCAGACGCGCGGTGGCGTCCATGTTGCCCATCTCCGATGACCTTACGATCAGCTGGAACCCCTTGGACTTGTCCATCTCGGTGCCGGAGCCGTAGTAGTAGCAGAGGCCCAGCTCCATCAGGGCCTCGGGATCCTCGGATTCGGCCGCATGCCTGTAGCATTCGAACGCGGCCTTGCAGTCCTCCTTGAGGACACAGCCGTTCTCGTAGATCCTGCCCATGTCCAAAAGGTCCTCGGTCCTGCACCCGACGGACGATTTCTGGTATCTCTCGAACGCTTCGAAAACTTCCTGATCCATCTTCATTCCCCCATACCTCCTTTCATGTTCGTGCTCTCCCCGTCTACCATAAAAACAACCTACCAATCGCGTACAATATAGGGTAGGAAGTGATAGTATATTAACAAATGTTTGTAAAGTTAGTAAAGTAAGTAAAGTTTGAAAAGAGGGACAAGGCGGGCGGAGGCAGTGAAAACGAATGAGCCAGATGTCAAAAGTGTTGAATCGAAGTTGTAAAGAATACTTTCAGGTTCATATGCCCCAACCGCAGTTGTAAAACATACTTTACAAAATCGGCACTTTTACCGACGGAAATCCGTTATATACTGTGAGACGTTGTCAGACAACGATATGACGGTGGGCGAGAGGATTACCATCCGCATCTCCGAGGAGCAGCTGAGGCTTGTCCAGGACATGATCGACAGCGGACGCTCGGAATCCATTTCCGACGTGATACGTGCGGCGCTGGAGGAGTACCTCTCGAGATTCTATTCCCCCGAGAACGTCAGGAAACTGACCGTCGATCTCCCCAAGGGAAGCGTCATGGAGCTGGAATCGCTGATAAAGGACGGCGACGCGGTGTCCATCGACGATGCGATAAGGGATGCGGTCCGCGAATACACCCGCGAGCGCACCCGCATGAGACTGGGATGATCAGAGCGCCCCTCTCTTGCCCTGTATCTTCTTGACGGCGTCGTTGAACACGCCCATGATCACGTTGTACTCGTACCTGGTGACCACCGCACGACCCATCATCCTTCTGAACAGCACCTCGGTGTCGTGCCTCCTGTGCTCCGGATAATCGCCTTCGATCATGAGCTGGTTGAAGGATTCGAAGAGCAGGTCCTTGTTGTGCTCGTTCATCTTGGCGGGCTCGTTCAGCTTGCCGTCGAAGAGCTCGTACATTACGATCGTTGCAGCGTGGGAGAGGTTGAGAATGGGGTATTCCTCGTTGGTCGGTATGGTGACGAGGAGGTCGCACTTCTCCAATTCCTCCTGGAGGAGGCCGATGTCCTCGCGTCCGAAGAGGATGGCTATGGGTTCCTCGTAGTCCTTCACCTTCTCGGCGAACTGCCTCACGGGAAGCGGGACTCTGGCACAGTTCTTGTCCCCGTACGTGATGACCCCGCTGGTGCCGACGACGAGGGTGCATCCCTCGACGGCCTCGCGTATGGTGTCCACTATCTCCGCATCGTCGAGTATGTCGGATCCGTGCTTCGCTCTCCTGTAGGCGTCGTCCCCTATGGGGCAGGGGTTGACCAATACCAGATCGTCCAGGCCGAAGTTGGCCATGGACCTCGCGATGGCGCCGACGTTCCCCTCGAACTTGGGGCCTACTACCACTATGCGGATGTGGGGCATGATTGGTCGGTATGTCGGCAGACTTTATAAGATGATTATATGATGCGCATGCGTGAGCATTCCAAAGGATCATCCCAGGTACAGGTCCCTCATGGTGAGGGAGAGGTTGGCAGAGGCCGTCGAGAGCGGATTGGTGAACCCGACCGGGCTCATCTCCCACGGAAGGGGGGAGGCGTTCGACTATCTCATGGGAGAGAGGTCGCTGGAGCCCTCCCTGAGAGCGGAGAGGGCGGCAGCGGCGTTCCTGCTGAGAGCTAGGAACCCCGTCGTATGCGTGAACGGGAACGCGGCCGCGTTGGATGCGAAGAATCTTATCGCTCTCGGAGAGAGGATCCCCGCGAAGGTCGAGGTGAACATATTCCACCGCACCGAGGAAAGGATGGAGCTCCTGATCGATTATCTGGAGAAGCAGGGCGGGAAGGACGTTCTGGGAAGGAACCCCGATGCCAGGATCCCCGGACTGACCTCGGACCGTGCGCTGTGCACGAAGGAGGGGATCTTCGACTGCGATGTCATCGTCGTGCCCATAGAGGACGGCGACAGGGCTGAAGCTTTGGTCGCCATGGGGAAGATCGTGATCTCGATAGACCTCAATCCCCTGTCGAGGACATCGAAGACCGCGTCCGTCTCCATATCGGACGAGATGACCCGCGCGCTGGAGAACATAATGAGGAACATCGACGATCTCAGGGGCAAGGATGCCGAGATCGATTCGATAATCAAAGGATACGACAACAAGGCGAACCGCATGGCGATGATAGACTGCATATGCGAGTCGCTTCACAAGGAGGCCTGAACATGGTAGACAAGGAACTGTTGGAGAAGGGGACGCTGAGGCTCAGATGGGCCGAGGCGCACATGCCCGTGCTCGCTGCCGTAAGGGAGCGTTTCAAGAAGGAGAAGCCGCTGAAGGGACTGAAGGTCGGTATGGCGCTGCACACGGAGGCCAAGACCGGTATCCTGGCGGTCACGATCGCGGAAGCGGGAGCGGAGGTCAGGTTGGCTTCATGCAACCCTCTCTCCACGGACGATTCCGTAGCGCTGGCACTTCGCGAGAACTATGGATTAAAAGTATACGCCAAGAAGGGCGAGACCTCCGAGGAGTACTACCAGAACCTCAACAACGTCCTCGATATGAAGCCCGACTACATAATCGACGACGGCGCGGATTTAATTACAATGGTGCACACCAGCAGGAAGGACGTGCTCGATAACATTAAAGGAGCGAACGAGGAGACCACCACCGGAGTCATCCGCCTGAGGGCGATGGCCAACGACGGCGTCCTGAAGTTCCCGGTGATGGCCGTCAACGACTCGAAGATGAAGTTCCTGTTCGACAACAGGTACGGTACCGGTCAGTCCGCCTTCGACGGATGGATGACCGCCACGAATCTGATGGTAAGCGGGAAGAACCTCGTCGTGGCAGGATACGGATGGTGCGGTAAGGGCGTGGCCATGAGGGCAAAGGGCCTGGGAGCGAACGTGACCGTCACGGAGGTCGACCCGATACGCGCCATAGAGGCGAAGATGGACGGATTCCAGGTAAAGAGGATGGTGGATGCGGTCAAGACCGCGGAGATTCTCATCACCGTCACCGGATGCAAGGACATCGTCAGGAAGGAGCACCTCGAGGTCATGAGGGACGGCTGCATCATGGGTAACGTAGGGCACTTCGACAACGAGATCAGCAAGCCCGCTCTGAACGAGCTGTCCAAGGGATGCACCCGCGTCAGGGAGTTCGTCGATGAATACGAGATGAAGGACGGAAGGAAGATCTACCTCATCTCCGACGGAAGGCTGATGAATCTCGCGGCCGGACAGGGACACCCCGCCGAGATCATGGACATGTCGTTCGCCGTGCAGGCGCTGGGTCTTGAGTACATGGTGAAGAACCACGCCTCCATGGATGCTAAAGTCTATACCGCTCCCGATTCCCTGGACTACGAGATCGCCAGGACCAAGCTCGCCGCCATGGACGTCACGATCGACGACCTCACCGAGGAGCAGAGGGCGTACATCACCGGATGGCAAGAGGGAACGTAAATGGAACCGTTCCTGTCGGTGTACGGGCACGTGGCGGTGGATCAGATATGCACCGTCAGGAAGTTCCCCCGCGACAACACCACCGAGGACGTCCTCACGAAGACCACCGCTCTCGGAGGGACGGGACCCAACATCGCCGTGCATGCGGCGAGATTGGGAGTACCCACAGCCATATGCGCGTTCGTGGGGAACGACTTCCCGCAGCACTTCGAAAAATTCATTTCAGACTCGGGACTCATAATGGACGAGTTCGTGAGGGTCGACGGATACGATACTTCGCAGTGCACGCTGGTCACCGACAGCGAGAATGTGTTGAAGGCGTTGTTCTACCAGGGCCCGCAGGGATGCGCATCCGAGCTGGGCATAAGGTTGGTGAAGAACGCCTCCAAGTCCAAGTACACGCACTTCTGCACCGGCGAGCCGAAGTACTACATCGACCTGATGAGGGACATCCCCGGAAGGATATCGCTGGATCCGGCGCAGGAGATACACAGGATCTGGAACCCGGACCTGCTGGGATCGGCGATGAAGGATACCGACTACATCTTCGGGAACAACTTCGAGTTCGAATCGATATTGAAATATCTGAAGGCGGAGAGGCTGGAGGACATCGACCTCCCGCTCGTGGTATGCACTTATGGAGAGAAGGGATCCGAGGCCGTCATAGACGGGGAGAGGTTCCACATACCGACGGTGAAGGCCGATAAGGTGGTGGATGCCATAGGCGCCGGGGACTCGTACCGCGCAGGATTCTACGCCGGACTGTATCACGGATACGACATCCACGAATCCTTGGTGATAGCGTCATCGATGTCATCCTTCGTGGTGGAGCAGGTCGGTGCGATGACCGCGGATCCCGGTTGGGAGAAGGTCCGGGAACGCGCCGAACCGTACCTCAGGGAGATATGACCATGAGGGTCGCTCTCACGGGCACGCCGGGCACCGGGAAGACATCCGTCGCGAAGGTGCTCAGGGAGAGGGGACACGACGTCCTCGACATGACGCAGTTTATCAAGGACAACGGTCTCAGGGAGGAGTACGACGCCGAGCGCGACACGTACTCCGTGGACGTCGAGAGGCTGAACGACGCCCTTTCTGACATGGACGATTGCATCTTCGAAGGGCATCTGGCACATTTCATGGACGTGGATTTGATAATAGTGATGCGCTGCCATCCCGACGTGCTGGCGGAGCGCCTCAGGGCCCGCGGATACTCCGAACCCAAGGTTAGGGAGAACGTGGAGGCCGAGGTTCTCGATGTGATCCTATGCGAGTCCGTGGACTCGGAGATACCCACGTTCGTGATAGATTCCACGTCGGAGACCCCTCAGGAATCCGCCTCGGCGGTAGAAGATATTATGAAAGGGGACACCAATAACCGCATGCCCGGCGACGTCAGCTGGGCGGCAGAGATGGAACAATGGCTCTAGAGAACTACAGGAAGCAGGCGGATCCCTTCATCACGCCTGTGGCGATGAAGCTCAAGAACGTGAATCCGAACGTCATCTCCTGGATAGGTCTCGCCCTGGCCTTCGCCGCGGGTACGCTGTTCTATTTCAGCGGATATGAGTACCAGAAGCACTACGAGCTCCTGCTTTTGGGAGCGGTCGTCGTCCTGATCTCGGGTTACTTCGACGCCCTGGACGGGAAGGTGGCCAGGATCTGGAACAAGTGCTCCAAGAAGGGGGATTATCTGGACCACGTGTTCGACAGGTACGCCGACGTGTTCATCATCGGAGGTATCGGTATAAGCGAGTGGTGCAACCCCTACTGGACCCTCGCGGCGATGATCGGTGTTCTGCTGACATCCTACATGGGAACGCAGGCCCAGGCCATCGGAGCTCCCAGGCTCTACACCGGAATCCTCGGACGTACGGACCGTCTCATCATGGCGACGATCTTCCCCATCGCGCAGTTCATCTCGGTCCAGTGCTTCGACTTCTACGAGTTCTACGTGGAGTTCGGATGGGGATCCTTCACCGTGACGTGGGTGGAGTTCATGGTCATCTACTTCGCGATCGTGGCCAACATCACCGCGATCCAGAGGGGAATCATCACCTGGAAGAACATGTCCAAGCAGGAGGACGTGTTCGGTACCCAGGAGACCAAGGCCGCATTCGAGGGCGAGATCGTCGGACAGGGCGAGAACACCATGGACGTCAAGGCCGGTGAGCCTGCCGAGACCGAGGAGGTCAAGGCGGATCCGCTGGAGGATAAAGGCTCCCAATAACTCCTTCATCCATTTTGATAATCCATTATCATAATCGATTATCAAAATAAGGCAATCTTTAAATAGGGATTACCTTGAAGCCATGCCATTTTGATAATAGATTATCATAATAATTTGTCCGATCACGAGGATTCGTTCTGCGGCCTCGGTTTCCCGCTCTTGATTCTGAAGTACGTGAGGGGATGGTTCATCGTCTCCCTTGCGCACAGGTCGTCGGGTTCGTAGCAGATCCCGTTGGTCTTCATGGTGCCGCATTCCGGCGGGGTGTAGCCTTCGGTGCCGTTCAGCTCCCCGGTGATGTGCTTTATTTGGTAGATCGACTTGGATTCGTCGAAATCCGGGGATTGGGCGAAAAGTGCCAGTATCTGTTCAAGGTTCAGTCCTATGGTGTGCAGGAACGACACCAGGGCGAACCTTCCGCTGTGCGGCAGGTTCACTCCGTTTTGCGCGTTCGCCAGCAACGTGCGTATGCACGGCGGGAGGATCTCCGGTTTCAGCTCCCCGGTGAATGTGACGGTGAACTTCGACTTGTTGGCATCGAGGATGTTCCTCAGGCGGTCCGTATCCTTCTTGACAGCCGCGATCATCTCGTCCGGGAGCTTCATGGGCAGTTCCGACTCTATCCTGTCCTGCAGGGCGTTCTGCATGACACGGTCGAACCTCTCCTGGGAGAGCCTCACGTATCCTTTCCTTATCTCGGTGTTCACGAGCTTCCAGTCGGTGCTCTTGATCCTGCTGGACAGCCTCAGGTAATCGGAGAAGTGCATCTCTAATTCGGTGCTCCCGTCCTTGGCCATGACCGTGCGCGCATGGACGTCCAGCTCCTGCGCTATCATGATGATCGCGGCGTGTCCCTCCTGTCCGAGGAGCTTGTTCATGCGGACGGCCTCGGCGAGGGCGTACCTCCTGGTGAGGAACTTGTCATTGAGCGCGGAGACGAGGATCCTGGCGTAGGGGTAGGACATGATCTCCATGGCCGCCTCGGCATCGTTCCTGAGGGGGTTGTAGTTGACCTCGTTGTTGACTATCGCATCCTCCACCCTCCTGGCGCCCCTCTCCCTGGCGTCGGAGAAGCCCTCCGAGGTGAGGAGGGCGTCGAGCTCGATGCCGTTGTCGGCGGCGAACTGCCTCGCGGAGTTGAGGAACGGATAGCGGGCTTCGAAGCGGGCGATCATCGTATCGGCCATGAGTTTGTTGATAGTTAATTCTAGCGTAGTTCGTTATATGATATGGGTAATGCATTTATATGGTCAAATCACCAAAAAGAAACATCAGGATTATTTATCTTCATCATAGGGTCGTAGTCCTCTCTTCCCGGCACATAATGTCCGATTTTTTCCTGTCCGTTCAGAGAACCGCCGTATGTACCATTATTGACGATCGATTGGGCATTGAAGAAGATGAAATGGCAAAAACTGCAGTAGTGGTAGGTATGTTCAATCACACATCCCTTCATGGCACTGCGTATGTGTACCTCCAGGTAATCGTCCCTGTTTAACGTCTGCCTGTGGCATCTGTCGCATTCTATCTTTATTGTCATTTTCTTTGATTGTGTTAATTTGTCTTAGTCATCATTCACTTCCGCGTCCTGCAGATCGAATTCTACTTTGGTGGGCATCAGCCTGCCGTATCCGGCAATCTCGACACCGTTGGACATCATTTCCTTGATGTGAGCAATTGATGCGGAATCAAGGATCCAGATGCCAGTCTGTACCAGTTCCTTCCCTCCGCCTATGTCGAACACCGCCCTCAATTCCGTGATTTTGTTACTCGTGATGTTCACTCCTTGTCCTTGTTTACCTTCCAGTATCCGTTCTTCTTCGCGCCGCATCTGACGATCTGCCCGGAATCTGAGAGCTTCTGGATCTTTCTGTATACGGTACTGCGCGGTATGCCCGCGATGTCCGATATCTCGTCGATCGATTTCCCGCTGTCCTTGTTGATGATGTCGATGATCATGGTCTCAATGTCCCCTGTCCTTCTTGCGAAGGGGATCCGTACCGTCGTGCGGGATGGTTTCGTATCCTCGATTATTATCGGTTCGACAAGGCCGGATTCCGCAAGTTCAGTCACGGATCTGAGGATACCCATACCTGCTCCATCTACCGCGCCTATCAGACTGAACATGCGGAAAAGCGTTGGATTGCGAGGATTCCCCGCATTGCCCGCCCTTGCCTTTGGTATAGAAACACGGAACTGTCCAGGATTTGAGATTGATATGAATCCAGGTCTCAATTCTACCACTATGCCTACC
>JAEEGK010014873.1_pt1 | contig 17329 bp, 6 predicted proteins | sample 8958771 | NCBI WGS metagenome assembly JAEEGK01 (sample SAMN16246547, study PRJNA631951) | gut metagenome | biome: gut microbiome; feature: rumen; material: SC-attached | host: Bos | place: Iran: Karaj | collected 2018-10
ATCCCCAATCCCCAATCCCCAATCCCCAATTAATAATTAAATTAATCTTTATTATATTAATTATTATCAACTAAAAAAAAATAAAAAATATAAATATAAATATTAATATTTGAATTTATTAATATAATTAATATTATATTTTATTCATTTAATAAAATAAAATAAAAATATTTCAATTTTACCATTTTAAAAAATTTTTTTCTGTTAATAAGTATCATATTTAATTACTTTGAATTTATATTATTTATAAAAATAATAGACTCTTATTTATATATATTAATACAAATTTAAATTTAATTATTTTTAAATATAAGTTGAATCATAATATGTTATTTGTGAATCATCTTGATTTTCTTTAATTTTAATAAAAGGAAAATTATGAATAATATTTTTACAAAATTTTTGACAATTTTCACTTATTATATCATAATGATTTGGAAGTTTTTTAATATAATTTTTTAAAGAACTAATAGTAATATTTTCAAAAGGTTCCCAAATATCTTTTATTTTATATTTTTTACTATTTTTATTAGTTGGACAAAAATTTTTTATTTCTTCAATTGCTGTTTCATAATTATCAACTTGAATAAAAGTAATAGGATAAACTTGAGCAACATAAATTTTATTAAGTTTAGTTATAATAATTAAACCTTCATGATTAGGAGAATTACCAGTAATTAAAACAGCTTTTTGAATAAAATGAACACCTGCATTATCTGATAGAGGAACTTTTATTCTTATTATTTGTTTTATTGTATCATTTTCTTCGATTTCATTTTTAAATAAATACAAATCCATTAAAGCATTTTTATTTGATAAATTATTTCCTGAACTACTTGCAGAGCCCATTAAATTTTATTTTAAAAAAACTATTTTATTCTAATTTTATAATATAATATTTTATATTAATATATATAAATTATTTTTTATACTATTAGTTATTAAATTATGAAAATATTTTTAAATATTATTTAGATACAATTTTAAATATTTTTGTTATTATTATTATTTGAAGTTTGTGGATTTACTTGTTCTATTAAACTATTATAAATTTTATTTTTATTTCTATATTTTTTAATTAAAAATATTACAATTGAAATAACTAATATATAACATAATAAAATAAATATTATCATTATTGCAACTTTTATATTTTTTTTAAATGTTATATAATTATTTTCAATATTAATTTCAATTTTACATTCAACATTTCCACATTGAATTATTAAGACATTTTCAATATTAAAATTTTCAATATTTTCAATTTCATAATTTAAATATGTTTTTTCTTTATTAAAAATTAATAAATTTTTATCTTTTTCATCAATTAATTTTTGTATATAACTTGAATTATAAATACAATAGGGATAACTTATACATTTATGAATATAAGCTGAAACATCTCCTTCAATAGAATTTATTTTAAAAATATATTTATTTGAACTAAAAAAACTTGAATTTAAATAATCAATTGAATAAAAACGAACTTCATTATCATTTAAAATATCATAATTGGTAGAATTTAATAAAAGAGAATTTAACAAATAATAATAATTATCTTCTCTTTTTGTTCCATTTATTAATTGCATTTGATATAATGAATAGTTATTACTAATAACTTTAATAAAATTTTGATTTGTAGGTAAAGTATATAAATATCTATAATTAGGTTTAATATCTTCTTCAACTTCATATAATTGAATTTTTATTGTATCATTTGTAACAATTGATATTTCATATTTTGTATTATTGTCACCTAAGTTTAAATTAATTATATTAGATTTATTTGGTTCTATATAATTTATATAATTAAAGTTTATATTAAATAATTGAGAACCTAATGACATCAATATTGAATATGGAATAATAGACATACTTATATAATCATTAGTTTCAAAATTTATAACTATTGTATGTGTTTCTAACGATGAATATTTATCTAAAAAATAACAATTAAATTTTGAATTATAATCTAAATTTTCTTCATTTATTTTAATTGATATTTTTTTATTATTTAAAGATTTTACGGCTATAAAATAACTTTCTAAACTAAAGTAACTTATTTGAAGTATATTATTAAAATAATTTATTAATTTTAAATAAGTATAAACAAAATTTTTTAAATATATTTTATCATCGAAATAAAATTTAAATTCAACTCTTAATAAAATACTTGTATAAAATTCAACTCTTAATATTTTATTATTATATAAATTATAAGGTAAAAATATACTTCCTTGATATCCAACAAAACCTTTTAATTTATTATTTTTATCATTTTCATCATATATTATATAATATAAATTTACATCTTCATATTCACTGGGATTAACAAACATTGTTAAATAATTTTTGTTTCCATTTACTTTTAAATAAAAATAATCTGATTCACTATTACCAAAAAATGCATATTCTAATATTCCACCTGTTTGATTTAAAATATATAATTGTCCAGATGTGATAGCATTTATTTCTTCTGTTAATTTTATATTATATTCACATATAATTGGATCATCACAATGAATTAAAATTATTTGATTTCTACTAAAATCATGTTGATTTTTGGAATATTTAAAATAATTATCTATTGAATTATATTCTAATTTTATTGTTTCATTTTTTTTTATAAATGATTCAATATCTGAAGCTGAAAAATTACAATTTGGATATGTTTTACAATTATATGTATAAACATTTATATAACCTGAAATATTTCTAATTATAAATGAATAATTATAATAATATTTAAAATCATATGGTTCAAAAGAATAAAATTTTACTCCATTTGAATCTAAAAAATCTGGATTAGTTACATTAATAAATAAAGGATCTAAAAAATTATGTGAATATTCATTAGAACTTACATCTAATAATTGAATTAATACTAAAGAATCTTCATTTATTTTATGTAAACACATAAAATTTTGATTATCAACATATTTTTGAATGACAGTCATTGTATCATTTGAGGTTTCATAACTTTCAGATTCATAAGATAATTTAATAGGAAAATCACTTAAAGCTCGAATTTGCCATCTTTCTTTAATTCCTTCTATTAAATTACAACTTTCTTCTCCATTAGAATCAGCATAATGATAAAGTAAATAATCTATTTTAAATAATTTTTGGTTTATATTTAATTTTCTATCAAATATTGTTAAAGTTAAATTATCAATATTAGAATTATTAATTATAAATGAATATTTTTTTGAATTACTAATTGAAGAATAATAAGAATAAAATAATTCACTTCTTTTTATTTCATAATTTTTTTCATTGTCACCAATTATTGTCATATTTATATCATCTATATTTGTAGTTGAAATAGTAGCAAGATAATTATGATCTTCTTTTTCATTTGGAATAAATATAAAATCTAAAGTATTATTAAATTCTCTAATCATTTTTATAACATTTTTTAATATATATTGTCTCATATATCCTTGTTCACCAAAATGAAATTCTAAACTAAAATTACATCCAGAATAACAATAAAATTCAAATGTTAAGTTTTTATTTGAATAATATCCATAAGGAACTAAAATACTTCCATAAGAAAAAATTGTTCCAGTTAATGAATATTTTAAATTATATTCCATTTTTGAATAATCTTCAGGAAATGTAATTAAAATACTCATATATTTATATTGTTTTTTAGATGATATAAAAAAATTTCCTTTTAATTCGTTTTCATATTCATATGTAAAATCTAATATATCTTCAGAATCTTCATTTATAATTAAATTTTCTCCTTTTTCAATAGAATTACAATTTAATTTTTTCAATAATCTATTAAATAATATATATATAAATAAATATATATTAATCATTTTTTGTTGTTGTTTAAATAATAATAATAATAATATAAATAAAAAAATTAAAAAATTTAATAATAATTTAATAATTTAATTATTATTATTCTTTTTATGCAATTCAACTAAATCAATACTACTATTTGTTTTAATCCAAGTTTGTATTGGTCTTTCATTTGTATTTTTATTATCTTTTTCATTTTGTTGAACTAAAATCATTTCATCCAAGACTTTAATAATAATATAATTTTTTCCATTATATTTTATTAAATCATTTTCACTAAATTTAAAGTTTGTATAATCTTTTTCATTAGTATAAATTAATAAATCTTCATCATCAATAATTTCATTGAATTTTCCTGAAATAATTTTTTTTAAATTATCTTTAATTTCTTTAGTTTTATTTTGACAATTTACAATAAAAATATTATAATGAAATTGATTTAATTGTTCAATGTTTTTATAATTTATTTTTTTATATTTATATAATTGAGTTGTGCTTGATGGATAATATTTCGGTGGGAAAGAATTAATTTCTAACCATTTAATTAAAATATTAAAATCATCTTCGAATTTTCCAATTAAATCTGAATTGTTAGAAAAATATTGTTTAAATAAATAAATTAAATTTTTTATATGAAAATATGTTAATAAATAAAATTGATTATTTTCATGAATCATATTAATATATTTTTTAATTAATATGAATAATGTATTATTATTTTCTTCAAATGGTAAAATAAATAATAAAAAATCATAGAAATAAATTAAATAATTTACTTCATTATCTTCTGTATTTGAAAGAATATTTAAAAAAACAGGAAAAACACTTTCTTTAACAATTTTTATTAGTTCTTGATCATTTTTATTTTTTTTAAAAATATATTTCAAATGAGCAACACAAATTCTATCATTACTTTCTAATAAAATATTTAATAAAAAATTTGGATTTTCTTTAAAAATATTAAAATATTCATTTTTTTTAAGAATAATTTTACATATTAAAACAATTAAATTTGCTGTATTTTCTTTTCCTCTTAGTTTTAATACTAATTTATTTTTTTCCGAATTGTCATAAGTTGAAATTAATTCATCTTTACTATCAGGAAATTCTTCATATTTTATTTTATAAGAATTTAAAGGATTTTCTAATTTAGCTTCTTTATCATTTTGGGCATATTTTTCTTCATAAAAAGATATTAAAAAATTAATAATATTATTTTCTAACAAAAATTCATAACAATCTTCACCTAAAGAAATAAACCTAACTAATAATAAATAAATAATAGATAAATCACATTCTTTGTATAAAATAAATTTTTGACTAATTAAAAACATATTTAATTTTATAAAATTGTTTATTATTTCTTTTTTATTGTTTCTTTTTAATTGAATCATTGCGCAATATAATAATCCTAATATGAATAATTTCATATCATGCAAAGGATTTTTTATAAGTAATTCTTCAATAATTTTTTGATTTGAAAAATTATTAATTAACCAAACACATGAATCAATATTTGAATTTAATAAAGATTTTAAAATATCCATTGCAAATGGAATGTAAGAAAATCTTATATTTAATCTAATTAAAATATTTAAAAAATAAATAGACATAAATTTAAATAATTCAAAAGTTGAGATTGTATTTTTATTTTCTTTTAAATTTTGATTTATAAATAAATTTCTATAATTATTAATATCTGTTTTTATATTAGAATTAATTATATCACTCACTTCTCTTTTTAAAGGATAAATATCATAATTATAATTTTTCGTACAAAAATCTTTATTAAAAATTTCATCAATATGGAAAAAATCACAATTTAATGTAAAATCTATCATTAAATCAATGTATTCATTAGTAAATAAAATTTGGTTCATTTTATTTTTGAAATTATTTTTTTTAATTTCATCTATAATCGCAGAATTATTAATTAAATCAATATTTGTAATTTTTTCTTCATAATTTTCTTCTCCTTCTTTTTCATAAAATAATAAATAAGCACAGGAATTTTTTTCTTTAAATCCAAAATCACCAAAAGCATTTAATTGAATGTCTCTCCAATAAATTTCTTTTATATTTTCATCATTAAATTCAATCCATTTATTATTATGTTTTATTACTGAAAAATAATGTCCATAATCAGCATTTCCTTGATGAATTATTATTCCTTTTAAATTATATTTATTTTTTTGAATTTCAATTTGTTCTGAAAATTCATAATAATCATAAATTTTTTTTTTAATATAAGTTTCATAATCGAATTCAAATCGTTTTAAAACTAATAATAAATTAATAGGAAATTCACTAATAAAAGTGTTTTTAATTGCTTTTACTTTTTTTTTACATTTTTCACATTGATATTTATTATCGCCATCTAAAGTTTCATTTGAAAAAAAAGTATTCAAACTTTCTTTTATATCTTTTTTTCCTTTTATTTGTAAATCTATAGTTAAAAAACTTTGAGTTGATAATGATTCATTTTTACATTCATCGCATGTGTAAGATGAAGTTAATTTTCCTTCATAATATTTATTAAAAATGTTAGATTCGCATTTATCTGTTAATAAATTAAAAAATTCATCAACATCCATTTGATTAAAAGGTTTTAATTTATTATTTTCATAGTCAGAAATTGAATTGAAAAAAGTTTTTGGTTCTAGAGAATTTTTTGATGTGAATTTCATTTCGCTTAATAAATATTGTAAATTATGAAATAATTCATTTATTTTTTGATTTTTTTCGGGGTTGATTAAATTTTCTCGTAATTTTTTATTCATAAAAAATTGTTGAATAAGAGAATTCATATAACATGTGCAACCTAAATTTTTAAGCCCAGTTAAATTTAATTTATTTTTTGCTTTGTTTGATTTTAAATCCCAATCGATTAACATATTCGATCTCCAAAAATCTAAATGATTGTATTTATTTAAAGTTTCTAATAAATTTCTTTTATTTTTTTCATTATTTATACAAAAAATTATTAAAATTTGTAATGAAGTTTTTCTTATGTATTCATTATGAATTAAATCAGATTCGAAAATAAAATTATGTAAAAAATTATCAAAAAAATTATTTTTTTTGCTTATTAAATTTAATGAATTTATATTACATATAATTAATGCTTTGAATAATAAAAGATAACCGAAAATAATATTTTCATTAAAAATTTCTGATTCATTTTCGTTTTTATTTTTATTTTGATTTTCTTGAATAATTTTTTCGAGAATATTAATAATAAATTCAATAATATCATTTAAATTAAATAAAATATTTTTTTTATATTTATTACAAATTTCATAATTTAAATGAATTTTATCAATTATTTGTTCTATAAAATCAAATAAAGATTCATCAATTAAATTTTTTATTTTTTGAATATTTTCAAATAATTCTAAATCTAACATATAATTTAACATTGATAAATAAGTTAAATATTCAAAATTATTTTGAATAAAAAAATCAAAAATTTTAAATTTGTTTTTTTTATTAACTAAAATATTTATTAAATGATCAGTACAAATTTTTTTAATAGAATTATTTTTATTTTTTTGAATTATATCATTTAATTCATCCTTAAAATTATTATTAAAAAATATTATTATTGAATTAATCACACCTTCAGAATTTATTTTTTCATATGTGTTTCCAAAACACATTTCTAATAAATCAAAAACTTTAGTCATAATTTCATTATAATTTAAATGATTTTTAACATCGCAACTTTTATCAATAATAAATAATAAATTTTCTAAACAAGAAAATTCAATTTCGTTAATATTATTTTTATTATTTTTATCAATATCAAATTGTAATAAAATATTCATAAATAATCTTTTAATTTTTGTATCATTTTTTAATTTATTTAACCAAGAATCAATTAAAATTTTACTTTTAATAATACGTAAAATATAATTTTGACTATAAATTGAAGAATCATTTTTTAAAATTTCCCAAAATTTAAAATCATTTATTAAATCTAATATTTTTTTACTAACTGGAAAAATATTTATTAATAAATTTATATTAAAATAATTTAAATCATCTGTTTTATGATATTTATTATAAGAACTTAATAAAAAAAATAATTCATTAAAAATATTTTCATTTTCTAATATTAATCTTTTTGGATTATTTTCTAATAAATAATATTTATTTGCTATTTCACTTACTTCAAAATCTAATGAACCTTCTGTTTTAGAACAATATTTGCTTATTAAAGTAGAATCATTTTCATATAAAATAGGAAGCATTTCTGATTTTAATTTTATTTGTACAAGTTTCAAAGGAATTTTAAATATTTGAGAAACTTTTTGACGAATGTTATAAATTGTATCATTTTGAATATCAATTGGAATTTTTTTAGTTAGATTTTGAGTTGTTAATGTAAAATTTAAATAAAATTCAACATTATTATTATTATTATTATTATTTTTATTATTTTCTAATAATTTTTTATCGTAATAAATAAATTTATTATCATTTACAATTGCATCATTTAATTTTAATAAATAATAAACAATATTATTTATAGTAACATTTTTATTAGAATTATTTTTTTTAATTAAAAAATAAATATTTTCATAATATTTCATAAATAAATTATCATAAATTTCTTTTTCGCTGATGCTAATTGGATTTAAAATGATTGAATTTAATTGTTCAGAAGCGAGATTTAAACATTTATCAAAAATAGAAAATTTTAAAATGTTCCAAAAAATTTCCATTCCAATTAAATTATCATATTTTCCAAATCTTTTTGAATTCCCAATTTTTATATAATTTTTATAAATATAATTCACATCATAAAAAAACGAATTCATTACACAAAAAAGACTAAATTGAATTTGTTCAGGCGGATTTAATTTTTCATTTAAAAAAATATCATTATACATAAAAATTTTAATTTCATCATTTAAATTTTTATATAAAATATTATAAATAAAATAACCAAAATAATCTCGATCATTTTCATCGGAATTATTATTTAATATAAAAATTCCCCAAATTTTTTGAAAAATAGTTTTAAATAATTCAATATCATTATTATATAATAAATTATAAATAAAATAAATTACTGTTAATCTTGTCATTACAATTTTTCCTTGTTTTTTATAAACTGAAGATTTTTCTTTGTTTGGATTATTTACATAATTTTCAGCGAGATTTAATAATAATTCAATTAAATTATTATTTTGATTTATTTCATTTAATTTATTATAAATTTCTTTGTTATAAATTTCGATAATATTTTTAAATAATAACATACATGCTAAATTATCTTCATTTTTTATTTTATCGAAACATAAATTTAAATAATTATTTATTATTTCTATATTAAAAATTTTTGCTTGAAAAATATTTGTAAATGAAACAATTGATTTATCAACAATTTCTTCATTTTCATTTAAATTAATAATTTTCCATAAAATTTTCAAACCATTTTCATTTTTTGTATTAATTGTTGAATATTCAATAATATCAATTAAATCATAATTAAATTTTTGAATATCAATTTTGAAAATAACTTCATTAAAATAAAATGTTTGAATTTCTGGATTATAAAAATTTGAAATAAAAATTAATAAATTTTTTACTTCTTCAGCAATTGATTTATTATCATTTTGTAATTCAAAAAATAAAGTTTGAATCATTTTTTCATTTTTCGTTCCTTTTGAAATCAAAACGAATTTTAATATTTCATAACTTCTTTTTAAAATTTCTTCATGAATATCCGCGCCTAAAATAATTTTACTAATTAAATGAACTTTTTGAATAAATAAAATCAAACTTTCATTTTCAATCGATTGATTAATTATTATTTTATTTAATACAGAAATTCCTTTAATTTTCATTGGTAAATTATTACTAGAAATTAATTTAAAAACAAATAATAAATGAATTTTATCAACATTTTTATTTTCTTTATCATCAACAACGACCATGCTAATTAATTTTCTAATTTTTTCGACATAATTTTCAATGTCTTCAAAAGAAATAAACTTTAATTCATTTACAGATAAATTATCAACTCGATTATAATAAAAATCATAAATTTCAGTTCGTTTTTCCATCAAAACAATTCCATTAATTTCTAATATTTTTGCGATTTGTTCAAAAGTAAATAAAGATTGAGTATTATCATTTAAAATATCAATTATTGTTTTATCTATTCCTTTATTTTTTGTTATGTTATACAAAGTTGTACTAATTTTATAATCTATTTTTTCTAATCCCCAATCTTTCAATTGATTTGAAATAATTTCGCGATAAATTTGAAAAAATTTATTTTCTTTAAATAAATTTGATAATATTGTTGTTATTTCATATAAACTACTAAATAATGCACATTCTTTGTCATGAAACATAAAATTAAAATTTAAAGATAATAATTTTCCTATGTATGAATTTTTACGAATCCAATTTAAATATTTTACACTGAAATTTAAAAAATCGTTTATTATGTCACCAACTTCTGTTACTAAAATATTTCCTTCAGGATCTTCATCATCTTCTTCTTCTTCTTCGTTGTTGTTATTTTTTTTTTTATTGTGTTTTCTATCATTTTTATTCGCTCGTTGTTTTATTTTTTTCGGGTCTTCATAATCAAATATAAAATTATTATTTATAATATTATCAAACATAAAATAAATTTTTCCTCTTAAAACTTGAATTATTTCCAAAGGAGATTCAAAAAAATTATCTAAAATTTCGTTTGAATAATCTTCCATTTTATTTAATGAATTTAAATAGGCATTTAATTCAATAATTTTTGATTTTGTTATTGAATTATCTTTTAATTTTACAAAACCTGTATTAAATCCTAAATTTTCTTCAAAAGTAAATTTTCTAAAATGACCAATGTTTTTATCAATTGAATTTGTTACATTAAATTCATATTCAGTTTTATTTGTCATTGAATTTAAAAATTTTATTTTTACTTCGTCATCGTCTCTGTCTACTACAATACCTGTCCGCCATTGTTTCGTTGATGAATCTAATAAATCACAATAATTTCCATTAAAAAAATAATCTAATTGATTTGATTTTGATATTGATGTTAATTCAGAAAATTTCTTATTAAATTTTTCCATTTGCAAATCAATTTCTGGATTTTTATTATTTTCATTAATTTCCATTTTATTATTATTAATATATTATTATTAATAATAATATTAAAAATGATATTTAAATTTAAATTTTTATTTAAAATTAAATAATTATTAATATTAATAATATTATTATATTAATAATTTATTTTAAATTAAAATATATTTAAAATAAATAATAATAATTATTATTATTTTTTTATGTCACAAACACAACAACAACCAATTCTTAATAATGTAAAAAACAGATTTTTACCTATTCCTGAAGCTGTATTAAAAGGGTTAGAACCTGAACCTAAAATTATGGATTTTGAAATTCAAAAAGAATTAGGAAATGGTTCATTTGGAAGAGTCTATTTGGTTACGCATAAAAAAACTAAAGTTCAATATGCTATTAAAGCTATTGATAAACAAAATAAAACTAATATTGAAGAAAAACCTTATTTTAGAAGAGAAATTGAAATTATGTATAAAATTCATCATCCTAATGTAGTTAAATTATTTGGACATTTTGAGGATGATCATTATTGTTATTTTATTATGGAATATATAAGTAAAGGTAATATATATCAATTGATTCCTAAAGATAGACATAGAAGATTAAGTACTCAAGTTGTTGCTTCTTTAATGAAAGATGTTATATCAGCGGTTTATTTTTTGCATCATATGAATCCTCCAATAATCCATAGAGATATTAAACCTGAAAATGTTTTATTAGCTGAGGGATTAGTAGCAAAATTAACAGACTTTGGTTGGAGTAATTACATGGAAGGAGCTGAAAAGAGAATGACAGTTTGTGGAACACCAATTTATCTTGCTCCAGAAATAATAAATGAAACTGGTCATGATGAAAAAGTAGATATTTGGTGTATTGGAGTATTATTATTTGAATTATGTTCAGGAAATGTTCCTTTTCAAGGTAACGATTTAGAAAGTTTAAAACAAAATATTAGACATATGAAAATTATGTGGCCAAGAGATATAAATATGGATGCTAAAAATTTAATAAGTCAAATATTAAAATATGAAGCAAGTCAAAGAATAGGATTAGTTGAAATTTTAAATCATCCATTTTTTACTAAATTTTATCCAAATGCAGCCCAAAATTTAATAAAACCTGACGATAATTTAGTATATGTTCCTTATATAGTAAGTAAAGATAATCCAAAAAATTATAATCCAATTCATATTAACAATAATAGTAGTGAAAATTTAAATAATTTAAACAATAATAATAATAATATTAATGTTATAAAAAAAGATAAAAAAATTTGTGTTTTACCAAAAAAAAAAAATAGTAAAAATCGATATAATAGAGATATTTCTCCAATTCCAGTCAGTAGATTACGTTTAGATAATAAAATTAATAATAGTGAAGATAATAATGATAATAATTTTAATAATATTAATACAAATATTAGTTATGATAAATATATGATTATTAAAAAAAAATATGAAGAATTAAAAAAAGAATATGAAAATTTAAATTCAAATGAAAAATTGGCAGAAATTCAAAAAGAATTGACTGAAACTAAATTAAAATTGAGAGAAAAAGAACAAAAAATTGTGAATTTAATTAAATTAAATAAATCAAAAAGTGGCGAAATTGATGATAATAATTTAACTGAAGAAAATAATAAATTAAAAGAAGAAAATGAAAAATTAAAAAAATTATTAGAAGAACAAAAAAATAATAATAACAATAATTCAAATAATAATAATAATAATGATTTTAATAAAGAAAATTTAAATAAATTAATTGAAAGTTTCAAAATAAATTTAAATGATGATCAAATAAAAGAATTAAATATAATATTAAATGAAAAAGATAAAGAAATTGAAAATATAAAAGAATCAGAAAAAATTATAAGAGAAAAAGAAAAAGAAAAATATTCAAAAGTGGTTAAAAAATATGATAAAACATTGTCATATAGTGAAAAAGAAAATAAAGAATTAAAAATAAAAATTAAAGAATTGGAAAATAAATTAAAAAATATTAATAATAGTTAATATTAATAGATAATTTAATAATGTTAATATAATATTGATATTTTTTAAATTGATTTAAATATTATTATTATTATAATATAATTAATTTTTTATTTATATAATAAAAATATAATAATAATTTAACTATATTTTAATAAATAAATAAATATTAATAAAATGATCGAAGAAATTGACAATAATGAAAATGAAGAAAATAACATAAATAATAATAATAATGAAAATAATAATAATAATAATAATAACAATGAAAATAATAATAATCAATTTGAATATGAAAGTGAAATAAAAGTATTAGATTACATATGGAAACCTCAAATGGTATATATAACAGGTCATTATGAATTTGAAATATTATTAACAAAAAAAGAAGTGAAAAATAATAAAATTATTTCTCAAAAAACGATTTATCGTCGTTACACTGATTTAGAAATTCTTTATGACGGTCTTATTAAATATAATCCAGGTTGTTTAATACCAGAACTTCCAGAAAAAATTTTTTGGATGAATGTTTCAACAAGTTCAAATAAAAATTTATTAGACAAAAGAAAAACTAAAATAGAAAAATATTTAAATTATATTAATAAACATTATTATCTTTCAAAAAATCCAGTTTTTCTTATTTTTTTAAGTGATGATTTTGAACGATATAAAAATGATTTAAAGGATGGAAAAAATTTATATAAATTAATAAAAAATAAATATAATAATTATATGAATTATGTTATATCAAAAAAGAAAAAGTTTTTTAATATCGATTTAAATGATAAAAATTTACAAAAAGAAAAAGAACGTTTAAATAAAATTTTAACAGGAATTAATATGTTAATTGAATTTTTAAAAAATGAAATTGAACAAATTAATATTCAATTTGATAGTTTAGAAGAAATTTCAAAAATTAGTAATTTTTTTAGTGATTCAAGTTTTAGTTTAGAAAAAAAAAATTTTAGTGAAAATTATTTAATTTATAAAGATAATTTAAATAAAGAATCAATTTGTTGTAAAGAATTAAGTAAAGAAAAAAAATTATTTTATGATAAAATTAATAATGTTTATGAAAAAATTATTGTTTATAGAAATATGATAAGTTCGCTTATTCAAATTTTTGAAAGAAAAGAAAAATTTGAATTTGAATTAAAAAGAGAAAAAAATGAAGACTTTTTTGTTGGAGGAAATAAAGAAAATGAAATAAATGAATTAGAAAAAAATGTTAAAAATATTCAAAAACAATTTTATTATGAATTAAATAATTTTCATCAAGAATTAGAAAGTTTTAGTGTTGTTTATTTAAAAGAATTTTTTGATTTGAAAAAACAATTAGAATTAAACCAAAGAAAAATATTTGATAAATATAAATTTAATTATGTGAATTTAATTGAAGAAAATTCATCTAATAATAAAAATAATAATAAAAATGATGAAAATAAAATTGATAATGAAAATGAAAATATAAAAAATAAAAATGAAGAAAAAAACATAAATGATAGTGATAATAAAGAAAATAAAAGTGATAAAAAAGATAATGATAAAAATGATGAAAGTGATAATGATGATGATTAATAATAATAAAAAATAAATATAATTATTGTAAATTTTTATTATAATATTTATAAATAATTAATTATTATACATTAATATTAATTATTTTTATTATTATTATTAGATACTTAAAAAATTTGTATAATCTTTTGAATCTTTTCTTTTATTTAATAAATTATTATTTTGAAATAATATTTTTATTTTATAATTTTTATTAATATTATTATTTAAATCATTATTATTAAAATTTACAAAATTTTCTTTACTTAAACTTCTTTTAAATATTGCATTATCTATATTTTTATTTTTTTTTATACTAATATCTGAAAAAGAATTTGGAATATTATGTTTAAAAGAAAAAATATTATTATTATTATTATTTTTTAATCTTAATAAACTCGATTTTATTTTTTCTAATTGTTTATTTCTTTCAATAATAGATAAATTATTATTATTTCTATTAGAAATTGCAATTTGAGGAAAATTATATTTTTTATTATTATTTAAAATGGGATTAATAATAATTTTTTTATTTTTATTATTATTATTTTTATGAATTATAATTCTATTACTTATAAAACCATCATTATTATTATTATTATTATTTGACATTAATATATTTTTATTTTGAAAAGTTTCATTTGTAATATTTGAATTATTAAAAAAAGTTTTTTCTCTGTTGCTTATAAAATAATTTTTTTTAGTTTTATGATTAAATTTTTTATTATTGTTATTGTTTAAAATTGATTGAAAAATTCTTTGATTTGAATTAATATTATTTTCAATGTTTTGAAATAATTTTAAATTAGAATTTTCATTTTTAAATAATTTCTTTTTTAAAAATATTTTTTCTAAATTTTCATCTATTATTTTCATACTATTTGATTTTGTTAATATTAATTTTATTTTGTTGTTATTATTATTATAATTATTATTAAATTTTTTATATTCTTCTCCAATGAAATAATTAATATTATTAATACTGAAATTATTTTTTAATTTATTTTGTTTCTTTTCTAAATCAAATGTTTTTATTTTATTTTTATTATTATTATTATTATTAACGTCATTTAAACTAAATGTTCTATTTATTAATTTATTTGAAGAAGGAACTTTTATTTCTTCAGAAATATTGTTTGTTTTTGATGAATTATTTTCTATATTTATAGTATTATTTTTTTTTGATGTTATTGTATTATTATTATTTATATTTAAAGATTTAATTGAAATTGTTTCTGAATTTTGATTTTTTTTGTTTTCTGAAACATTTTTTATATTATTTCTTTTATTTTTCTTATTATTAAAAATATCAATTTTATCAATATGATTATTTATATTTTTTCTATTAGATTTTATTAAAAAATTTGTTGAACTCAAACTTAAAATATTAGTTAATCCATTTGATTTTTTTAAAATTTTATTTTCTTCTTTATTACATTCTTTACTATTTTCATTATTATCAAAAATATTATTATTAATATTATCTTTATTATAAGTTTTCATTTTATCAATATTATCATTAAATTTATTTTTATTATTATTTTCTGCAATTAATTTCAAATTTTCAATATTTGAAAAAGTATAATTATTAAACAAAATATTATAATTATCATCATTCATATATTCTCTATATCTTTCTATAGTTTCATTTGATATAGGGTCAACCCCTTCACAATAATTTCTATTAAAATTTTCTTCACCTTTTGGAACAAAAGGTGCCTTTATTTTTTTTAATTTTAATTCATCCCAATTAACATCATTAAACCACTTATGTTCTTTTAATTCACAAATTCCTTTTTTAGCTCCAAGTCTATTTTTAACTTTTCTTTCTAATAATCTATTTATAAAATCAACACTATCTTTTCCCCATCCATAAGGAACTTTATTCATATTTATTTTTGCTTGAGTATTTAAAATAACATCTTTAATTTCTTTTCTATTTCTTCCATTATATGGTCTAAAACCCATCATAAATTCAAATCCAATTACACCTAATGCAAAAAAATCCGCAGGAAAACTATGATTTAAAATAAATAAAACTTCAGGTGCCATATATCCTGGAGTTCCGCTTGTTTCACTAGAGTTATCTTTTAAATTTATTTTAGCTACACCAAAATCTGTTATACGTAAATAACCTTTGTTATCTAAAACTAAATTTTCTGGTTTTATGTCTCTATGAATTATATTTTTTGAATGAATGTATTCTAAACCTAAAATTATGTTTGATATAAAAAATTTAGTTTCTTTTTCATTAAAACGTTGATGAATTGATATGTGATATCGAAGGTCACCTCCTGTTAAATAATCTAGAACTAAATATAAATTAGAAAAATCTTGGAAACTAAAATACATATTTACTATAAATGGATGATTCATTTTTGATAATAATTCTTTTTCATTAAATATACTAAATTCACTACGACGATCGATTATTTTTACTTTTGACATTTCTTTTAAAGCAAATATTTTTTTTGTTTTTTTTAATTCTACTTTCCAAACTTTACCAAAACCACCTTTACCGCAGACATATAAAAATTCAAAGTTATTTCTTGATACTATAAATAATAAGATTGTTATATTTTTTTTTACTTTTTATTTTTGAAGGATTTTTTAATATATCATTGGAATAATTTTGGCCCATGAATATTGAAATTAATTAATTATTTAATATATTAATTTAATATTATTATTATTAAATTTTGAAAAAATTAAAAAATTATTAAAAAATAAATGATTTTTAATAATTTAATTTATAAATATTTTATATAATAGAGAAAATAAATAATTAATTAATAATAAACTATTTTATTTATAATTTATTTTTATTTATTATAAAATTATAATTTTTTTTAAAATGA
>JAEEGK010014874.1_pt1 | contig 17329 bp, 11 predicted proteins | sample 8958771 | NCBI WGS metagenome assembly JAEEGK01 (sample SAMN16246547, study PRJNA631951) | gut metagenome | biome: gut microbiome; feature: rumen; material: SC-attached | host: Bos | place: Iran: Karaj | collected 2018-10
TTTCGGCTGGGAGCATCCTGAGTTCTGTCACCTTCCAATGGTAAATGGTGCTGATGGAAAGAAGCTCTCAAAGCGCCATGGTTCAACATCATTGAACGAGTTCCGTGCACGCGGTTACCTCCCACAGGCTATTGTAAACTACGTTGCTATGCTTGGTTGTTCTTACGAGGAAGGAAAAGAGTTCTATACTCTCGAAGAGCTTGCAAAGGCATTTAAGCTTGAGCACCTTAACAAGGCACCAGCTGTATTTGACTACAAGAAGCTTGAATATTTCAATGCTAACTATATCCGTCAGCTTTCTACAGAAGAGCTTTACAAATGGACTCTTCCGTTTATTACAGGAACCGGTGATGCTACTCTTGAAATCAATCCGGAAAACCCACAGCCAAAACCAAATGTTGGTCCTGAGTTCTCTGGTGTTGCTCTCGGCGAAGATGGAAAGCCTTACTGTGTAGACAAGAGCATGAATATGAGCTCAGAAGATGTTGAAAAGACTCTTATGGGGCTTATGCCTCTTATTCAGGAACGCCTTAAGTTCTTAACAGAAGCTGCTGAAATGGTTCACTTTATGTTTACAGAGCCTGCTGTTCCTCCTGCAGAACAGATTATTCCTAAAAAGCTCGATGCTGCAAAAACTAAGGAAGTTCTTGAAGCTGCAAAAGACTTTGTACATCAGTGCTTCAACCTCGACCATGAGGGTGCAGAAAACCTTGCTAAGGCAAAAGCAGAAGCAATGGGAATTAAGCTTGGTGACTTTATGATGCCAATTCGTATGGCAGTAACAGGCAGTCGTGTTTCTCCTCCGCTCATCGGTTCTATTCTGGTTCTTGGCGAAGAAAAGTCTCTCGCAAGAATCGAACGCACTTTAGCAGCACTCTAGCCTTATGATTAAGAACAGAACATTGTCACTGGCAGTAATAATTGTTGTTTACGTTATTGCTGCCTTTGGCGGAATCTTAGCCTATAACTATTTCCGTAAAAGCTTTTCTGTTGAGCTAGCGCTGCTGCTGGCTGATGTAGCTGCAACTGCGCTGGTTTTTCTTTTCAGCCTGATTTTTGGCAATGCTTCTGTTTACGATCCATACTGGAGCGTTCAGCCTCCGGTTATTCTTGCTGTTGCGTTGTATAAGTGCATTCCTGCAGGAAGTGACAGACTTTTGGGCTGGCTGCTTTTTGCAGTTGTGCTTTTCTGGGCACTGCGTCTTACTGCTAACTGGGCTTATAATTTTAAAAGCTTTGAGTATCAGGACTGGCGCTATGTTATGCTCAAGGAAAAGACTGGCCGCGCTTACCCGCTTATCAACTTTTTAGGTATTCATCTTTTTCCAACAATTGTAGTTTATCTCTGCGTTTTACCGGCTGTTACTGCTGTTTATACAGCTGCTGCCTTTAATCCGCTTTGTATTGTTTTTCTTTTGCTAAGCTTCTGCTCTGCTGTATTTCAGGGAATTGCAGATATTCAGATGCAGCGCTTTCGGGCACAGGGAACCGGCGGGTTTATCCGCACCGGCTTATGGAAGCATAGCCGCCATCCTAATTATGCCTGCGAAATTTTCATGTGGTGGGGAATTGGTCTTGCGAGTGTTGTTGCATCAGGCGGTAAATGGTGGCTGCTTTGCGGAGCACTTGTTAATACTGTTATGTTCCTTTCTGTAAGTATTCCAATGGCAGATAAACGGCAGTCACGAAAGCCTGGCTTTGAAGAATATAAGAAAGCAACAAGAATGCTGTTTTAGAATGGGGCAGGAAAAATGACTGGAATCTTATTTGTGTGTCACGGAAATATCTGTCGCTCTCCAATGGCAGAATTTGTAATGAAGGATATGGTACGAAAGGCTGGTTTAGAAAACGACTTTTTAATTGAATCAGCTGCAACAAGCCGAGAAGAACTTGGAAACGATATGCATTATGGAACCCGGCAGAAGCTTCGTGAACAGGGGATTCCTTTTGAGCGTCGTGCTGCCCGCCAGATTCGCCCGGATGATTACAATAAATATGATTACCTCGTTGCCATGGACGACGAGAATATTTTCTATATGAACCGCTGCTGGGGGCCGGATCCGGAAAAGAAAATTGTGCGTCTTCTTGCTTTTGCAGGAAAAACACGTGATATTGCAGATCCGTGGTATACAGGAAATTTTGACCAGACCTACGAAGATATTGTAGAAGGCTGCTCAGCCTTTCTAAATAAAATCAGAAAATCTTAAATTCCAATAAAAAAGTCTACCTATCTAAAATTATTGCTAACAGAAAAATATTTTTTGTATTGCAAAAAATGTGTGATATAATTAAAGAGATACAGTAATACTAAAGATGGGTATACACGAGAGTAACAAAAAATTTAAGATTCTCATAGTTGAAAACAACGAGGAAAATAAATCTGATTTGATTCAGATTATCTCTCCATTTTATGAAGTAGTTACCACAACCCCAGAACAGGCTTTTTTGTTTATCAAAGAAAATCTACAGAATGTAGCCACAGCAATTATTGAAATTCGCGAGGCAGCTGCTATAGTTGAGCAGTTAAGAGGCTTTATTCCTACAGAAAAGTTTCCGGTATTAATAAGCACAGACATTGATAATTCTGAGCTTGAAAATCAGCTTCTGGACCTGGATGTTACAGACTTTCTTAAAAAGCCATATGACAGCCGCCGTGTATTAAACCGCCTTAAAACTGCAATAAAGCTTAGTCATGCAAATAAGGCAATTGATGAACTTGAACGTGATGAGCTTACAGGACTTTTTACCCGCAAAGCGTTTCTGCTTAAGGTTGAAGAGTTTATAAGCCATAACCGTGAAAAGAACTTCTGTATAATTGCTTTTGATTTTGATAATTTTAAGTCTTCCAACAGCCTTTATGGTGTAGAAAAATGTAATGAGTTCCTTGCTTATTCTGCACGAGAAATGATGAAAGCAATGCCTGCAGGTATAGCTGGCCGTTATGGTGGAGATCAGTTTATTCTTTTTTATGAATACAATGAACAGGTAAATACAGAACGTCTGACCCATATTGTAAAATTAATTCTTGATAGGGCTCCTATTCCGCATCAGATTGTAAAGATGGGTGTTTATGCACCTATAGACTGTGAACTTCCTCTGGTTATCTGCTGCGACCGTGCTTTTCTTTCGATCAGCAGAATTAAGGGTAAGTATGGAAAAGACCTTGCCTTCTTTGAAGATGAACTGCAGAATCAGCTTTTAAACGAACAGAGAATTATAGAGACTATGGAGCGTGCTCTTGAAGAAAGTCAGTTCCAGGTATTCTATCAGCCAAAGCATGAAACTGTTTCCGGCCATATTGCGGGAGCCGAAGCTCTTGTACGCTGGAATCATCCTGAATATGGCTTTATGGCCCCTGCCAGCTTTATTCCGCTTTTTGAACGTAACGGCTTTATTACAAAGCTTGATGCCTTTGTCCTTGAACAGGTTTGTAAGGATATAAAACGCTGGGAACAGGACGGGCTCCCCCTGGTTCCTATTTCTGTAAATGTTTCGCGCCGTGATTTTCTGGAACCGGGCTGTATCGAAAATCAGTATAAGATAATAGACAGGTACGGAGTGGACTATAGTCTGCTGCATATGGAAGTCACGGAATCTTTGTATTCTGAAAATACAGACCTGATTATTTCGCAGGTAAAAAAGACTCAGAATATGGGCTTTTCAATTGAAATGGATGACTTTGGTTCAGGATATTCTTCTCTTGGTTCTCTGGCTACCTTCCCGTTAAATATTCTTAAGCTTGATATCAGCTTTGTTCGAAATATCATAAAGAACGAAATTGTTATAGAAAATATTATTAAAATGGCACATCGCATGGGGCTTTTGACCATTGCAGAGGGGGCCGAAACTATTGAGCAGTATAAAATTTTAAAGACTCTTGGCTGCGATTATATTCAGGGCTTTTATTTTTCTAAACCGCTTTCCTGCCACGATTTTGAAGCCTACCTTAAAAAGTCTTCGGTTGTTTCTACAGGCAGAATACATCTTAAAGAGAATACTGGCGAGCAGAATGTTCTCAGTGAAAATATGCTTATTGCAGCTAACGAAGTTGCAGAAGGAATTCCAGGAGGCTTTTTCTCTTACCATGCAGATGGAGCTCTTGAGTTGATTTCCTTTAATACAGAGCTTATTAAAATGTATGGCTGTAAGACAGCAGAGGAATTCCGTGAGTTTGTCGGTAACTCGTTCTGTGGTATTGTTCATCCGGATGATTTTACCCGCGTTCAACGAAGCATCGACATGCAGATTACCGAAGATAACAATATTGATTATGTAGAATACAGAATCAGATGTAAGGATGGTACTGTAAAATATGTAAAGGATTATGGCCGTTTTGTAAAAACTAAAAACTACGGTGATATTTTCTACGTCTTTTTAAATGATATTACTCTAGAAGAACGGTCAAAGGCAGAGGCAGAAGCTGAGCTTATTCGCAAAATAGAGCTTCAGAGGACTGCAGATTTGGCATCTAATGCAAATCGTGCTAAGAATATTTTTATGCATAATGTAACACAAAGTATACTGAATGATATGCAGGAAATGATTCGTATTACAAATGTTAGAAAAAAGTCTCTTTTGACTGATGAAGAATCTTTTTCTACATTGCAAGAAATTGAGAATACACAGGAGCATATGCTTAGCTTCCTTAATAATGTAAATGAGCTTGTGCAGATGGAGAATGGAGATGTTGTAATTAGTGAGAGTCCGACTGATATTACAGATGCAGTAGAAAAAATTTATTCTCTTATAAAAAATGAAGCAAATGAAAAAGGCATAAAGGTTGAATATTGGAGTGAAATTAACTATCCATATATTTATCAGGATGTAATTCATACAACGGCTAATGTTTTGAATATTCTTAAGAATGCAATTAAATATACTCCGAAAGGTGGAACGATAAAATTCGGACTTAAACAGTTTAAAGGTGAACTAGAAAATGAATGTAAAATCAGTTTTATTTGTGAGGATACAGGAATTGGTATTTCAAAGGAATTTTTACCTTATGCCTGCAAGAGTTTCGCACGTGAAGATAATGATGTGAATGCAGAGATTCCAAGTTCGGGATTGGGGTTATGCATTTCAAAAAATCTTCTTGAGCTTATGCATGGAACACTTGATATAAAAAGTGAACTTGCAAAGGGTACAATTGTAACCTCGACACAGCCGCATCTTTATGCTAAAAAAGGCGATGTAGAGAAAGCAGCAACTTTGGCAAATAATGTTCGAACTTAAATATTTTACAAACTAGAGTCCGCGTGCCCAGGCATAAGTACTTAGATACGGGTCTGGACGAACAGCTTCCGGAGAAGCATACAATTCATCTATCTGACCTTTTTCGTTTATTTTTCCAATTCTTGTTATTTTATTCAAATGCTGGTTTGAGCTTTCAATTGTAACAATGCCTTCCGGTGCAATGCAGCTGAGTCCCTTTGCGGCAATTCTTACAGGCTCAACATCAAAGGTGCCGGCGCGGGTACATGCAGAAGCCCAGAGATTAACTGCAATGTAAGCAGCTTCTTCCGGGTCTCCTACAGCAGTATTTGTACCGAACTCCTGTTTGTAGGCATTTACAAATCTTGTGTTTTTTGCAGTTGCAGTAGACTCAAAATAATTCCATGCAACATAGTGTCCTTTAAGCTTGTCTATACCAATTGATTTGATTTCGCTGTCGGAAACAGAAAAACTCATTACAGGAATATCATCAGCTTCTATACCAGAATATTTCAACTGAGAGAAGAACGACTGATTTGAGCTTCCGTTTAATGTGTTTATAATTACATCAGGCTTAAGCTTTTTGATTTCTTTTACAATCTGGTTAAAATCAGACTCGTGCATTGGAACATAAGTTTCTGCGACACAGTTTGCGCCAAGGTGTTTAAGCTGAGCCTTGATAATTGCATTTGCAGTACGAGGGAAAACATAATCGCTGCCAAGAAGGTAAAAGCTTTTTCCAAGATTTTTTACACAGTAATCAATGGCAGGAACGACCTGCTGATTTGGAGCGGCACCCATGTACATAATGTTCGGACTTGCTTCAAAGCCTTCGTATTGCAGCGGATACCACAAAAGTCCGTAGTCTTCTTCAAGAACTGGTTTTACAGCTTTTCGAGAGTCAGAGGTCCAGCAGCCGAAAATTGTTGCAACCTTATCCTCTTCCAGAAGCTTGCGTGCTTTTTCTGCAAACATGCGCGGGTTACTTTTTCCGTCTTCTTCTACAACTTTTATCTGGCAGCCAAGCACCCCTCCTGCTTCGTTAAGTTCTTTAATGGCAAGCAGTTCTGCATCGCGGACACCAATTTCGCTTATAGACATGGTTCCGGTAAGAGAATGCAGAAGACCAACCTTTACGTATTTAGATTTATTAGTTTTACAGGAAACCAGGGTAAATGCGGCTGCTACTGATAAAACTAAAACTGCTGTATTAATAAGATGCTTTTTCATAACTCTCCAGCTCCTTTGCGACTTATAAAACGTCGTAGGTTTTCATAAGGCCCTTGCCTTTTACTTCACATTCTATTGCCTTGCTGAACTTTAAGCCCTTTTGTCCGGCAAGCTCTTTTTTAAGCGTTTCTGTAATTCTTATTCCGCCCGGGTTAGAGGCTGTTTCCATTCGGCTTGCAACGTTTACAGTATTTCCCCAGACGTCGTAAATAAATTTATGTGTACCAATAACACCGGCAGTAACAGGACCACTGTTCAAGCCGATGCGAATCTGAAATTTAATGTCTGCAGTTTCGTTGTAATCTGCAAGATCTTTAAGCATACCCTTTGCAAAATCAACCATGATGCGTGCATGATTTTCATTTGGCTCTGGTACACCGCAGGCAGCCATATAGGCATCTCCAATTGTCTTGATTTTTTCTACACCCATTTTCTTGGCACGCTCGTCAAAGCGACTGAACAGATTGTTCAATGCCTTTACAATTTCCTGAGCCTTATGTCCGCTAGAAACCTTTGTAAAGCCAACAATGTCGGAAAAGAGCAGGGTAACATTTTCAAAGTCATCACCAAAGGATTTATTGCCTTCTATATCCTTAAGCTTGTCTGCAATTTTATCCGGAAGGATGGAACGCAGAAGCATATCTGATTTATCCTTCTCAATTTTGAGGTCGGCAGTGCGTTCCTGTACAAGTGCTTCAAGGCGAAGATTTTCCATTTTGATTTTCTGCTCGCGCCATAAGAAATAACCTATTGCGGTACCAACCATTACGGCAATCAGAATTATCCAGAAAAGCGGACGCTGCCAGATGTACGGCTTTTGATAGAAGAACATCATCTCGTCGTTGTTCGACTGAAGTCCGTTTCCGTTTATTGCATAAACAAGGAAAGAATGCCTTCCCGGAGTAAGGTTTGTGTAAGAGACAACACGTTCTGCACTTGGAGTAGTGTAGTCTGATTCAAAGCCGGTGAGCATGTGAGAGAAAATCAAACGCTCAGGAGCATCAAAACTGATTCCAGTATATTTAATATCAATTCGTTTTGTACCAGGCTTGAGGATAATCATATCTCTTGAATGCTTGTAAACGTAAGAGTCCACCGTAATGGTTTCAATCTGAACCAGAGGAAGAATAGAATTCTTCTGGATTTTTTGAGGGTCGTAAACAGCAATACCGTCTACAAGAGGAATCCAGAGGCGGCCCTGGCTGTCTATAATTGCGCGGGCAGTAGAGGTTGGACCGTCTGAATCCAGACCATCGTTTCTGTTGTAATATTTTGTGGTAAGAATGTCGCGCCTGCCTGCAAAAAACTCTGCAACTTCTTCCATTGAAAGAGAAGCAATTCCGTGATTGTTCGTAATCCATGCATTGTTCATACTGTCAAACATAATCTGGAAAACAGAGTTTGTACCAATTCCGTTTTCAGAGTTTATTGTGTTGCAGTTAAGTCTTGTTTTCCTTGTAGAATCATAATCTTCTATGCGGGTAATACCGCTTCCGGTACAAATCCAGAAGTTGCCGTCTGCATCCTGATTAATCTTAAAAATTACATTGCCGGCAATTCCGTCTGCAGAGGTAAGGTGAGCGAACACCTTTTCATCCTTCATAAGGAAGATACCACCGCCGTCTGTACCAACCCAGATAACTCCATGAGTATCCTTGTAAATTGCCATTACATATTCTGTCTCAAGCTCTCCGGTAATCTGCTTGAGAGATTTAATTGAACCGTCCTTATGAATAATGCTTAAGCCGGTTGTGGTTCCAACATAGTATTCATCCTTAGCGGTTTGAATTGCAACGCGAACCTTGTTTCCTGCAAGACCATGCTCTGAATCCCAGGATCTGATTGTTTTACCATCGTAAATAATCTGACCAGGCTTTGTGTAGCAGCTTACAAGAATCTTGCCGTCGGAAGTTGTTTCAACGTGGCGAACGCGGAGGTCCTTTGTGTATTTTGTAAGCTCATTTTCCACGCGCTCATCATCTTTAAAGCACAAAACACCTTTATCTGTAGCAGCCCATATTTTTCCGTCTGGAGCTTCTGCCACACAGTTTACGGTAACACCGAGTCTGTGCATTGTAAATTTACCGAGGGTCATTTTACCAATACCATTTCTGTCTGTGGCAAACCATATGTTTCCTTCGCGGTCCTGAATGATTTTATTTATATTTGAACCTGCAAGCTCCTGTGCACCATGGTATTCTTCGAATTTATCGTTTGCATAAATTACAAGACCATGCTCGGTTCCAAACCAGATAATTCCGTTTCTGTCCTGAAGAATTGTACTGGTTGGTGTTTTATCAAGAAGAGTATTTGTTTTGAGGAGGGTTACCTTGTCGCCCTTCATTTTTGCAATACCCTTTTCTCCAAGACCAATCCAGTAAGTTCCTTCGTTATCCTGGAAAATTGAAGTTGCAAAATAAGTTGAATAAGCTTCTATCTGCTCCAGAGGCTTAAAAAGTCCGTCTTCGCAGAAGAAGAGACCGTTTTCGTTAGAGGTTGTAAGCCAGATTCGTCCGCTTGAATCGCAGTAAAGGTGAGAAGCAATTACACCGTTTGCAGTGGTTCCGGCACTAAACTGCGGGTTAATAAGCTTTCCATCCGGGGTGATATAAATAACACCACTGGCAGTTCCAACCCAGATATTTCCGCGCTCATCTTCGCAGAGTGTACGCACAGAATTGTTTGGAAGCCCGTTTTCTACAGTATAAATCTTGTTTCCGGCCTCTGAAATCTTATGAAGCCCTTCATCGTTAGAGCCAAGCCATATATCTCTGCGGCCGTCTTGAAGTATAGTTCTTACAGAGGCAAACCCATAGGTTTTGTCCGAAATGCGGTTTATGGTACTAAACTCAACTCCATCGAATTTTACAAGACCTTCGTATGTTCCAACGTCAATATAACCGTCGCTTGTTTGATAAATGTCATTTGCTGTAGTTCCTGAAAGCCCTCCGAAATCGCTCCAAGACTGATAAACATAATTATCAAAGAAACTACTTTGAGAGAAACATGAGAGTGAAAATGTTACAAATAATATAGAAAAAAGTATTTTTTTCATACAAATATTATCAGCCCAATTGTGCATAAATGCAAATTTTTTCACTTTGTAGTATAATAGCGGAATATGAAAAAGCTGCCTCTTGCATTAAGAATAGTTTTATTTCCGTTTAAGCTAATACTGGTTTTGCTGATTATTGCACTTGTCTGGTTTACCTTCTGCTTTTTTGACAGAATAAAGCCTGCAGATGCACTTCCGCCAGATTATGCAGTTTATTTGCGTACAGATTCTGTATGGAACACGGCCGAACCGCTTCTGGATCTTGATGCAACCCTTATTGCAATGACAAGTCCGGAGCTGCAGAAGTACCGCACAAAATATCTTTCAATAAAAAGCTCAAAGCTCAGAAAAAACTTTCTTGTAAAAAAGGCATTACAGCGCCGTCTTGATGCAGCAGTTTATGTAGCCGGAGCTGATGAAAAGCCGGAAGCAATAATTGTACTCGATTCTGGCTTTCTTTCCGGAGTAACAAGATTTGCCCCGGTAATTATTCCGCGCATAAAAGCACTTGCTAAAAAAACAGAAATTTCTGTAAACAGACATGGAAATTTTTATCAGCTGCAGGATACAGGCTGCTTTGTAGTTAAAAAGAACCTGATTATTTTTGCAACAAGCAAGCCGCTTCTGGAAGAGGCAATGACCTATACCAACAGCGAATTGTATAAAAAGGCCGAGCTTGATGCAGTAAACGCAAAGCTTAAGGAGCCGCTGCGCATTTTTGCAAATGGACAGAACCTGCTTCCGCTTGTAAGCGAAAATTCTTTTATTAAAAAATATCTGGAATATATTCTTCCGTATCTTTCACAGACAAGTTATACAAGCCTTAATTTTGGCATTAACAATAATGAGCTGAACGTAAGCATTTCCATTCCAATGAACGAAGAGGAGCCTGAGCATCCGGTTATAAAGCTTGCCAAAAAGGAATCTGTTGTGCCGGCGCTGCTTCCAAAGTTCAGCGAGAATGTTCAGTATTATACACTGATTTCTTCGGGCACTTTGCGCGAGCTTTGCGCAGCTGCTTCAAAGGTAATTCCTGCCGAAAAGAATTTTGAAGAAACCTGGAACAAGTCTGACACAGTAAGCCGCATTGTGTTTAACCGTAGCCTGGACGAGCTTTTATTTTCGTGGACAGCAGACGAGTTTGCCGTGTTTGGAATTGAAGGAAAATCTGAACCGGTTTTTGCAATTAAAATAGCTGATGAAGATAAACGCCGCGAAATTTTCGACAGAGTTTTTTCGTCATATATTGTTCAGACAAACGACAGCCTTTTAGTAGACGGAGTGCGCCTGCCATGCATGCAGATGCCGGGCTTTTTACTTTCGGTTTTACAGGCAATGAACATAAATGTTCCAAAGCCATATTATCTTATTAAGGATAATTTTTTATATCTGAGCCAGTCGCCGGAAAATCTTGTGGCAATCAATTTTGACTATCAGAAGGCGAAGAAGCTTTCTGGCAGCGAAAACTGGATGCGTGTTTCTTCCGAGCAGTCGCCGTATTCTACGCTTTCGCTTTATTACAATCTGGAACGCAGTGTACCGTTTTTTATCAAGGGAAATACTGCAATGACAAAGGTGCTCGGTCTTTATAATTCGGGCCGCTTTGATTTACGCATTAAGGATAATATTGTAAATGTTCAGCTGCAGGCTTCTGCAGTAGCGCTTGAGTCCTCGCGAAAAATTCCGGGCTTCCCGATTGAGCTTGAAAAGAAATCGAATGCACAGCTTATAAAATCAAATGCAAAAAAGAGCAGCATGGTTTACTGGGTAGAAACTGATAATACTGTAAACTCTCTGGATTGCGGTACCTTTGAGAAGGCAAGCATAGATATGCCTGAGGTTCGTTTTATTGTTGCGGCAAGCGAAAACACTGCAAAGGCAAACGGTGGTGAAATCTGGGCAGTAACAAAAAGCGGAATGGTTTATCTTTTGAATTCAAAGCTCGAAAGTGTTCTGGGGTATCCGGTGCTTACAGGCATTACAATGACCTGCGGTCCGTTTACTTATAAAGATTCTGTCGTACTTGTTGGCAGAGAAGGAGAGCTTTGCTTTGTTTCAAATACAGGAGAAATTACAGTTCTTGAAACTGATATTGAAGACGGAATAAAGTCTACCCCGGAAGTAAACGGAGACATTATTGCCTTTTACGAAAAGGGCTTTTTTGGCGGTATACATATTTACAAGGATTTAAAGCCTGTAACAGAAGAAGGACCTTTTGAACTGGACGGAATTGCTTACGGTTCTCCGTGTATTTTTTCGGCAGGCGGAAGACAGTATGCAGCAATGATTACTCAGGCCGGCGAACTTTATGTTTATGATTTTAATGGAAGACTTTTACAGCCGTTTCCGGTTACTCTGGACGGAGTTTTCTATCTGAATGTAAAAATGGCAGACGGCTACTTATTTGCACTTTCTGCCGCAGGCGAGCTTTACAGAGTTTCTCTGGATGGAAAAACCTTAAAGGTAAAAATACCATATTTTACTGCTAAGACCGGCCGTATTTCTATCTGCGATTATGACGGAAAAGGCGGACAGGAAATATTTATTTCCGGCGAGGGCAATTCACTCTACGGCTTTAGCAGCAATATGGAGCTGCTTCCGGAATTCCCTGTTTCTGGTTATGGTAACCCGCTCTTTATTGACTTAAACGGCGATAACAATAACGATTGCATTGCAATTACTTTTGATAATAAAATATCTGCAGCCAATGTGCTGAAGGGTGAAAGAAAATGAAAAAGTTTAAGCTGATGGCCGGCGTGGCCGGTTTACTTGCGGTTATGCTTGGAGCTGCTTCGTGTGCAACGCTGCAGCAGGATATTTATACCTCTACCGAAGAGAACGAGTATATCTACAGCTCTATTGAAGTTTATGAAGACCGGTTTATTAATATTGATGTACGATACCAGATGGAGAGCTCGGCCCCCCTCGTTCAGATTAACGGACTTCTGGCGGACATTGCGGCTTATAAGACGTCGACCAAAGTGACGGAGCCGGCGCTTATTGCGCGAATGCGCGCGTTTGAGGGACTCTTGTTTAAGATGGCGGGGAAGAAGCGCGAGGCGGAGGCGGCTTATAATGAGGCGAGGGCGCTGCAGAAGGGCGACCGGTACGTTTTGTTATTGGGATGCCGGCTTGCAAAAAATGCAGAAGAAAGTCTTTCGCAGATAGAAGGCATATTAAAATATGATTCGAAAAATGCCGTTCTTCAACTCGAAAAAGGCAAGCTTTTATATCAGCAGAAAAAATACGACCAGGCAATTTCTGTAATAGACAATGCATTTGTACTTTTTGATAACGAAGGCCTGCGCAGTTACCGCACGGTTTATAATCCTCTGCGAAGTTATATCTGGGACTTAAATACAATTTATGGCAGCTCAGCTGATTCAGACCAGAAGCATGATATGGCAGCTCTGCAGGGAAACCTTACTCTGGATTCTCTTGTGAGCCTTACACTTGATAACACAAAGCTTTTGGACAGCTACCGCAATCAGAAAAAGCAGACACTTGTTGCAAACCTTGAACGCGGTGGTTATTTTTCTTCGGCTTCAGATCAGCAGAATGTGGCAGGTACCTCTTCGTACCTTACCGGGGCAGGAGAGCTTACACGCAAAATGTGTGCACGTTTTATCTGGAACGCTTACGTGCGCCACAGCGGAAATTTGAAAATGCTTTCGCGCTATTCCGAAAAGTATAAAAAATCCGGAAGAACAAAAAGCCCTGTTGCAGACGTTTCTGTAGAGGATGCAGATTTTGATGCTGTACTCGGCGTGGTAGAAAGCGAGTTTATGGAGCTTCCGGATGGTAAAAACTTTAACCCGGATAAGGTTGTAACAAAGCTTCAGTTTATTACCTGGATAAAAAGGGCAGATAAATAAAGTGCCGGAAAGAACCTGCATCGCGATTGACTTTTTACAAAACACACGGCGCACAGTTTATGTCTGTAGTAAAGTTTGGGCTTAAAAATTCGCGTTTCATTTCCCAGCCGGTTTTTGTCCAGGATTTTGCAAGGGTGATGGAGCGGCGGCCGTAGCTGTTTGTTATCTGGTCTACTGCTTCCATGAGCCTTCGTTTTTTTATGTCTTCTTTGGGGTCTATCCAAAGCCAGCCCTGATACTGTGCGGGCATAATATCTAACAGCGAAACCATAATTACCTTGTAGCCGTAGCCCTGGCGGTATATGTAAGGGAGAATCAGTCGGGCAGCATTTACTAAATCCGGAGTGTAAGAGGTGAGGCGCGGAAGCTCTGCAAAGGCTGCGTTTGAATACTGTTCATCTGGATTATCAGAATAATAGTTGCAGGTAGAAATGCAGATTTGAACCATTTTGCATTCCGAGTTCTGCTTGCGCAGTTTTTCAACGGCAAGCTCCGTGTATTCAACAAGGGCGCATTCAAGCGTTGCAAGGTCATAAACCTTTTTTGAAAACTGGCGGCTAGAAGTAATTATGTCTTTTTTCTGGCGGGTGATTTTATCCATACAGCGCTTGCCGTTCAGCTCCATAACAGTTTCAAAGCCCTGTGAGGTAAGAAGTCTTTTTGCGTCGCACAGCGGCATGTGCTTAAGCATCAGCGCATTTTTGATTCCATGAAGCTCAAGCTTTTTTGCACGTGCCGGGCCAATTCCCCAGATGGTTGCACAGTCCGTTTCCGCAAGCAGCGCGTCTACTGAATCCGGATTATAAACAAAAACGCCGTCATGCTCCTTTGCTTTTTTGTTGTAAAGCTTTGCCAGAGTTTTTGTAGGGCCGGCACCAACGCAAATAGGAATGCCAACTTCCCTGTAAACGCGGTCTTTCAGTTCCCGGCCAATTTCTTCGTAATCAGAAATACTCCAGTTGCAGTCATCAAAAAATAAAAAAGATTCATCGATGGAGTAGCATTCAATATCCGGGGCATATTCCATATAGATGGAGGTAATGCGCCGGCTGATATCAGCATACAAAGTGTAGTTGCTCGAAAAAATTGTAACACCCTTATAGTCGCAGATGTTCCTTACCTTAAAGTATGGGTCGCCGCGTTTTATGCCACAGGCCTTTGCTTCTTTATTCAGCGCGACAATAATCCCATCATTATTAGAAAGAACAGCCACCGGTTTTCCCCGAAGGTCCGGCCGGTAAATCTGCTCGCAGGAAGCGAAAAAAGCATTTCCATCAGCATGTAAAATCATAAATCTTTTACCGTATGCAGCACATGAGTTATGGCGCCCGTGATAATTGTTTCACCCCTTATGGTGTAAACCCTTCCCAGAACAAAATGCCCTTCCGATTCGTAAACCACAAGAGAATTGCGGTTTATCTTTTTGGCGCGGTCAATAACAATCAGATCCCCAGAATAAATTCCCATGTTAGTGTAGTGCGAGCTTTCAATCCGCATAACCACAGTTGCAGAAGGATGCTTAATGATGTATGAGTTAAAATCAATCTGATGCTGTTCATAACCCTGCGCCGGGCTTGGAAATCCTGTAATCATTTTTTTTACCTCACTGTTATATTGATGTTTTGACAATTATTCTGTATTAAAGTATAGTGGTTATAGGTGTCATAGAAAGGCACTGAGAAAATTATGAGTGCAAAAATCAGGGAAAATCACACAAAACCATTAAGATTATTTAAGATTGAGCAGGCTATCCAGAATCTGGGATACCCTAGTGTTGAACGACTCATGAAGGAGCTGGAGGTTTCCCGCCGTACAATCCTTCGCGATATTGATGAACTCAAAATCTATTACAACGCGCCCATTGAATATGACCGCATGCGCAAGGGCTACTATTACAGCGACAACACTTATTTTGTAAAGAACATGATGCTTACAGAAAGCGAAGTGTTTGCAGTAACAGGAATTCTTCCTTTGATGGAACGCTATAATAATACTCCGCTTAAAAAGACAATAGAAAAGGTTTATGACACACTGTCGCAGATGCTTCCGAATCAGGTAGAAGTGCAGTCCAGTTTTACAAACGACGTAGAGTTTATTGCAGACCCCATTCCGGTTATTGCAGAAGAAACTTTTAATGATGTTTTTAAGGCAACCAAGCTTCATAAAATCATGAAGTTTGATTACCGCTCGATAAGCGCAACAGATTATGTTCCGCACGAGCTTTATCCATATAAGATTTATAATCAGAAAGGCGACTGGTATATTCTGGGCTATTCACCAAAGCACGAAAAGTTTGCAACCTTTACCCTTGCCCGAATGAAAAACATTGAGCTTGGAGCTGAGTTTAAATACGACAAAAATTATCAGCAGAAGGTTCATATAGATCCTAACTTTGGAATCTGGAACAACGAAACCAGGCCGCAGAAAATTGAACTTCTTTTCGATAAATCCATCAACACCTATATCCTCGAAAGAACCTGGCATAAAAATCAGAAGTGCAAACAGAATAAAGACGGCACCGTTTCCCTTAGTTTTGAGTCAAATCAGATACAGGAAACTCTCTTCTGGTGCCTGCGTTTTGGCGCGGCCGTTACAGTGCTCAATCCTCCCGAGTTGAAAAAGCTGTATGCCGACGAAGTAAAAAAGATGGCGAAGAGACTGAAATAAAATGCCGGACAAAACAGCGACAGAAAAACAAAATAGCAGCGAGCGAACCTACATCGCCATTGACCTCAAATCCTTTTACGCCTCAGTTGAATGCCGCGAACGCCTCTTAGATCCGCTTACAACGCGCCTCGTAGTTGCCGACAAAAGCCGCACCAGCAAAACCATCTGCCTCGCCGTTACACCCGCGCTCAAAGCCTACGGGCTCAGCGGCCGCTCCCGCCTTTTCGAGGTAGAAGCCAAGGCCCGCGAAATCAAACGCCAGACCGGCAAAGAGCTGGACTACATAGTTGCAGTTCCCCGCATGGCCCTTTACATTCAGTATTCCACACGAATCTATAATGTTTACCTTCGTTACTTTGCGCCCGAAGATATTCACGTTTATTCGATAGATGAAGTTTTTATAGACGCTACAAGCTATCTTCCATTTTATAAAATGAGTGCCCACGACTTGGCCGTAAAGGTAATTCGCGAGGTACTTGCAGAAACCGGAATCACAGCCACCGCCGGAATCGCGCCCAATCTTTTTTTGTGCAAGGCCGCCATGGACATTGTGGCAAAGCATATCCCCGCAGACCAGGACGGAGTTCGCATAGCAGAGCTGGACGTTGAAGGCTTCCGCCGCCAGCTGTGGACCCATCAGCCGCTTACAGATTTCTGGAGGGTAGGCCGCGCAACAGCCCGCCGACTCGAAAAATATTTTATCCGCACAATGGGAGACATAGCCCGCACCTCCTTGCAGAACCCCGAGCTTTTGTATAAGGAGTTTGGAATTGATGCAGAGATTCTCATAGACCATGCCTGGGGCATAGAGCCTGTGGGCATGAAGGATATCAAAAATTACAAGTCCGAAGCAAAAAGCCTTGGAAGCGGCCAGGTCCTTCACGAGCCTTACGATTACGAAAAGGCAAAAATCATAGTGCGCGAAATGGCCGAGCAGCTGGCCCTGGATTTATTTAAGAAAAATCTTGTAACAGATTCAATTACGCTTCATGCCGGTTATGACCAGGAGAGCCTGTATGTTCCAGGCTTTGACGGCGAAGTTGTGCGCGACTATTACGGCCGCGAAATGCCAAAGCCCGCTCACGGCAGCTGGAGCTTTGGAGGCGAAACCAATTCATCAAAGCAGATAGTGGAAGGCTTTGTTTCAATTTTCGAAAAAATAGCAAACCCCGCCTGGCTCTACCGCCGCATCAATATCACAGCAAACAACATCAAAAGCGCAAGCCAGAGGCAGCCGGGCCTCTTTGACGAAGTGTAAGCAGAGGAGGGCGGCACAAGTCAGCACAAGGAA
>JAEEGK010014876.1_pt1 | contig 17329 bp, 16 predicted proteins | sample 8958771 | NCBI WGS metagenome assembly JAEEGK01 (sample SAMN16246547, study PRJNA631951) | gut metagenome | biome: gut microbiome; feature: rumen; material: SC-attached | host: Bos | place: Iran: Karaj | collected 2018-10
CTCAAGGACGGTTGATATGTTGGCCGTGGAGAGAGGACCAATTATGACATCGGATTCTGAAAGTTCTGAAGCGCTTGCGGGATTGCTGTTGGTGCGCATATCAAATACCTGCAGGTCAGTGTTGATTCCCTGGTCCGCGAGGTCCCTGACTGCCAGCAGCACTCCGCTGTAGAAGTCATAGTTGGATCCGTTGATGCCGTTGGCCGTGCTGAAAGGAAGTATGAGCGTGGCCTTTACCCGGTCTGTCTGGCGGTTGAAAATCCGTGAAAAGACCTGGCCCAGGTACTCGCCAATGTTGGTGGCGGTACTGTCAAGCTGCTCCGCAGCCTGCTGGGCGATGTCCTTTACGGCGTCCCCTACGTTCGAAAGCTTTTCCTTGGCTTTCTTGAGGGGTATCTTGAGTTCCTGCCGCCTTTTGAGTACAGTGCTCTTTAGCCCGTTCAGGTCAATGATGTCCTGCGGGTCCACATTGTACGTCTTGGCAATTGAGTTCAGATCTTCATACCACTTCACGGTGTGGGTGGTATACTCCTGTTCCTGTGCGGACAATGCCAGAGGCAGAACGCACAGCACCAAGATAAGTATGCGGCGGAACCTTTTCAATTATTTTGCGTTTTTGGTTTTGATATAGTCTTCGTTCAGGCCGGCGATGAGCTCGTCAGTGATATCGAGAGCTGCGTCTCCTGAAGCGATAGGTGCGGAGAGGATGTTGCCCTGGGTGGAAACGATCATCGCATACTGCTTAACCTCATTGTATTTCTGGAGGTATGTGTTGATGGCGTCTGCGATCTGGTTGATCATTACGGACTGCTCCTCGTCCATCTCCTGCTGCTTCTGGGCTGCATACTGCTGGAATTCCTGATCCTGCTGCTGCAGTTTCTGGTACTGAACCTCAGCCACTGAACTGGTAAGAAGGCCCTTGTTGATTTTCTCCTGGAAAGAGTTTGCGTCGCTCTGCAGCCTGTTCTGGCGCCTGTTCAGCTCTTCAGAGATGCTCTGGATCTTGGTCTGAACCACGCTGCTGAGGTCGTTTGCCATATCGTATTCATTTAATACCCTGTCAAGGTTGAAATAAACGATGGCACCTTTCTGGGGGCCTGAAGCATCTGTCTCTGCAACAACCGGAGCCTTAGCCTTTGAGGATGACGCGAACTGGAGGACAGCAAGCGCGATTACACCGGCGAGAGCGATGATGCTGAGAATAAGTGGAGTCTTTTTCATTTTAAATATTTCGGTTTTTAATTATTATTCAAGGAAGGACAAAGGTAGTCAAAAATTCTTTATCTTCAGTAAATAGGCCTCAATAGTTTTCTCCAGCCCCATATACAGCGCATCGCAAATGATGGCGTGGCCTATGGACACCTCATCGGTCCAGGGGATGGTCTGGATGAAATAACCCAGGTTGTCCAGGTTAAGGTCGTGTCCGGCGTTCAGCCCAAGGCCAAGTTCCTTTGCCTTCCTTGCTGTCCTCAGGTACGGCTCTATCGCAATTTCCTTGCCATTGGGAAAATCCTGGGCGTATCCTGCGGTGTAAAGTTCCACCCTGTCCGCGCCGCAGTCGAACGCTCCCTGGGCCATTACAGGGTCAGGATCTATGAAGATGGAAGTGCGGATACCGCAACTGTGGAACAGCCCGGTGACCTTTGTAAGGAACTCCCTGTTGGCCAGGGTGTCCCATCCGGCGTTGGATGTGATGGCGTCGTGGGCGTCCGGGACCAGTGTGACCTGTTCCGGCTTGACCTTGCAGACAAGGTCTATGAAACTGGGGATTGGGTTCCCCTCAATGTTGAATTCAGTGGTGACCAGCGGGCGGAGTGCAAGGACGTCGCTGTAGCGGATGTGCCTCTCGTCCGGGCGGGGGTGTACGGTGATGCCCTGGGCGCCGAAACGCTCGCAGTCTACCGCGGCTTTTTCCACGTCGGGCATATTGCCTCCCCTGGCGTTGCGCAGGGTGGCTATCTTGTTGATATTTACGCTAAGTCTTGTCATAATAACTTCCGCAAAAATAGGGATTTATTATAAATATTGATTACTTTTGACATTCAAAACAACCGATGAGACTCGCAATTTATATAGCCAATCCCGGGCTCAGGCAAAACAGGCAGTGGACAAGCTTGTACAAAGAACTTTCCGCCAGCCACATTTTGTATTACGTAACCTCCCGGGAAGATGTTGAACCGGATACGGATATGCTCCTGAGCGTTGGCGGAGACGGCACCTACCTGTCTGCAGCCCAGATCAGCGCAGCCTGCGGAATACCCATCCTGGGAGTCAATTTCGGGCGGCTTGGATTCCTGTCGGAGAATGCTCCTGACTCAATTGCCGCGCCGCTCCTTTCAAAGGAATTCGTGGTAGAAGACAGGGACCTTCTTCAAGTATCCGTCAACGGCGGCGAGCCGCGCTACGCCTTCAATGAGGTGACAGTGTCCCGCAGGGGCGCCGTGCTCATTGGCGTAAGCGTTTCACTTGACGGCCAGAGCCTGCCTACATACTGGGCCGACGGCCTTCTGGTGGCCACCAGTTCCGGCTCCACCGCTTATTCTCTGAGCGTGGGCGGACCTATCTGCCTTCCTGAAAGCAAAGTCCTGATAATATCCCCCATAGCGCCGCATAACCTCAATATGCGCCCGCTCATCGTGCCCTCCGGCACCAAGATCGGGATGGATTTCCACAGCAGGGAGCAGGGCCTGATACTTACGGCTGACAATTCTACCGAAGTCATAGACGACAAGGCTCACATAGACATCTCAGTGGCACAATTTTCGCTCAAACGAGTCCGTCTCGGCAAGTCCAATTTTATTGGAGCTCTCCGTTCAAAACTGTTCTGGGGAGAAGATGTCCGCAACGAAAACTGAATCATTTTTTATGCAAGATCAAAGCAAAATCCCCGTTCACGTATCCATCATAATGGATGGAAACGGCAGATGGGCCAAGGAGAGGGGACAGGAACGGGTTTTCGGCCACAAAAACGGAGTTCAGAGCGTCAAGGCGTGCGTTGAGCAGGCCGGCCGCAGGGGAGTCAAGTATCTTTCCCTCTTCGCTTTCTCCGAGGAGAACTGGGAACGCCCCAAGGATGAGGTCAACACCCTGATGGATATGATGATGAGTTCCATACGCGAAGAGGTGAACAACCTCCGCGACAACGGTGTCCGTTTCCTGGTCCTGGGCAACAGGGAAAGGCTTTCCAAGCCGCTTCAGGCGGCCATCGCCTCCCTGGAAGCCACCACAAAGGACAACACGGTCCTCACACTGATAGTCTTCCTGAGTTACAGCGGTAAATGGGATATCTCCCAGGCGGCTTTAAAGATGGCCGCCGCAGGTGATACGGACCTTGAGAAATACCTGGTTACCAACGGAATACCTGATCCTGACCTGATCATCCGCACCTCCGGAGAACAGCGCATAAGCAATTTTATGCTCTGGCAGGCCGCATACTCCGAGTGGTATTTCCCGGAGACCCTCTGGCCGGACTTCAGGGAGGAGCAGTTTGACAAAGCGCTTGAAGAATACGCTAAGAGGGACCGCCGATATGGAAAAGTCAAATAATTGACTTATATTTGTAGACTTATTTGGAAAACCGAACTAGATGAAGCTATCTAAACTCATATTCTCTGTCATCGCGCTGGCAATGCCTCTTTTTGCGGCTGCCCAGCAGACAGGCTTTGAGGTAGACTATAATAACCCAAGGAAATTCCTCCTTGGAGACATAACAGTAGAGGGAAACCACTATTTCAGCGCCCAGCAGGTTATCCAGCAGACCGGCCTCAGAAAGGGTATGGAGGTTACCGTCCCCAGTGACGATCTCAACGCAGTAGTGGACCGCCTCTATCTCCAGAGATACTTCGAGGACGTGGCCCTCAAGGTTGACAGTCTCAGTTCCAACAGGGATTCAGTTTATCTGAAGATCGTCCTCAAGGAAAGGCCCAGGGTTTCACGCTGGACCTTCAGCGGCATCCGCAAGAGCGAGCAGACCGACCTCCAGGAGAGGCTCAATTTCAGAAGGGGAGGAGAATTCTCGGACTACGTGGCCCAGACCTCCACTGACATCATCAAGCGCTATTTCTCTGAGAAAGGCTACCTGAACGCCGATGTCAAGATAGAGACCCAGGCGGATTCCGTGATCCAGAACGCCATCAGGGTCAACTACGCCATAGACAAGGGTAACAAGGTCAGGATCAAGGACATCAATTTCTACGGCAGCGACGAGGTCACGGAATACAAGCTTGCAAAGTCAATGAAGAAGACCAAGTCCAACAAATGGTACAACTTCTTCCACTCCAAGAAATTCAACGAGAAGGAATATCCCAACGACAAGCAGGGCCTTGTAAGCGCCCTGAATGAAGCCGGATTCCGCGATGCCCGAATCCTCAAGGATACCATCTACTACGTGGAGCCCAATAAGCTGGGCATAGACTTCTACCTTGACCAGGGACAGAAGTATTATTTCAGGGACATCACCTGGACCGGAAACTCCGTGTATTCCGCAGACCAGCTCAACCAGATACTGAACATAGGCAAGGGAGATATCTACGATATCGTAACCCTTGAGAAAAGGCTTTACGGCGGCGGCAAGGAAAGCGACCTTGACATTTCCAAGCTCTACCGCGACAACGGCTACCTGTTCTTCAACATCACCCCCGTTGAACTCAACATCCAGGGTGATTCCATTGACCTGGAACTCCGCATCACGGAGGGCAAGCCCGCCACGCTCAACAACATTGTAATCAACGGCAACGACCTCACCAACGAAAGGGTTGTCCGCCGCCAGGTATACACCCGCCCGGGCTATCTGTTCACGCAGACACAGTTCGAAAGGTCCATCAGGGAAATCGCATCCCTCGGCCAGTTCGACCCTGAAGCCATAATGGATCCCAACAAGGGCTATTCCGTTGTCCCTAACCAGCTCAACAACACCGTTGACATTGTCTACAACGTCACCGAGAAACCTTCCAGCCAGCTGGAACTTTCCGGAGGTTGGGGAGGAAGGACCTTCGTGGGCTCCCTTGGAGTAAGTTTCAACAACTTCTCCACCAGGAGGATGTTCGAGAAAGGCGCCTGGAGGCCGGTTCCTCTGGGAGACGCCCAGACCCTTTCACTCCGTTTCCAGACCAACGGTACATACTATACCGCCCTCACGGCCAGCTTTATGGAGCCCTGGCTCTTTGGCAAGAAGCCTACCTCGCTCAGCCTTTCCGCATACTACACCCGCCAGACAAACTCCTATCTTGCCTGGAACATCCTGAGCAACGACCGCCAGATGGAGGTGTTCGGATTCGCCGGAGGAATAGGTACAAGGCTCAAGTGGCCTGACGATTACTTTGTGCTGTACAACGGACTCAGCTGGCAGACCTACAGGCTTGCAAACTGGTATTCCGGATCGTTCATCTTTGACGACGGTATCTCACATAACCTCAGTTATTCCCTCAATCTGTCCAGGACGTCAACTGACCAGCAGATCTATCCCCGCCAGGGTTCGGAATTCGTCGCATCCCTGCAGCTGACCCCTCCTTATTCGCTTCTGCGCAAGAATCCTGAGTCAATTAATTATGACGCCCAGACGGCCCAGCAGCGCTATAAATGGATAGAATATCACAAATGGAAATTTTCTGGTACGGTTTATGCCAAGTTGGTTGGTGACCTCGTGTTGATGAGCAGGGCCCAGTTCGGATATCTCGGCTACTACAGCAGGAATCTGGGATATTCACCGTTCGAAGGCTTCCTCGTTGGAGGAGACGGAATGTCCGGTTACAACACCTACGGATCCGAAGTCATCTCACTGAGGGGATATGAGAATTATTCTTTGACACCATACCTGCCGTCCAAGTATAACTCAACGGGTCATGCTTACGCCGGTAACGTATATGATAAATTTACAGTGGAGCTCCGCTATCCTATCATCCTTCAGCCGCAGTCAACCATTTTTGCGCTGCTGTTCCTTGAAGGAGGAAACTGCTGGGCTGACATCAGGGACTTCCGTCCTTTCCAGATCAAGAGGTCTGCGGGTGTGGGAGTCAGGGTATTCCTCCCTATGGTGGGCCTGCTTGGAGTTGACTGGGGTTGGGGATTCGACGACCAGCAGTACGGAAGGAGCCAGTTCCACTTTGTGATTGGACAACAGTTCTAGAAATAAATAAATATTTAAGGATATGAAAAAATTAGTTTTGATCGCCGCAATGGCATTCGTTTCAGTAGCAGCTTTCGCACAGAAGTTTGCTCACGTGAACTTTCAGGAACTCGTTTATCTCATGCCTGAGATGGATGCAGCAAGGGAGACTATGAATGCTTCTCAGCAGGAGGCCCAGGAAACTTTCCAGGTAATGGTAGACGAGTACAACTCCAAGATGAGCCAGTATCAGCAGAAGGCTTCCACTTGGACTGCCGCCATCCTCGAGAGCAAGCAGAAAGAGCTCGCTGACATAGAGCAGAGGGTTCAGGAGTTCCAGCAGTCAATCCAGATGGAGCTTCAGCAGCAGGAGCAGAACCTTATGGCTCCTATCCAGCAGAAGGCTCAGGAAACAGTTGCCAAGCTGGCAAAGGAAGGTGGCTATATCTACGTGTTCGACATCAACACAGCTCTTTATGTGGACGAGAGCCAGAGCGTAGATCTTACAAGAGCTGCCAGAAGGGCCCTGAACATTCCTGAGGACAGGACATTGGAGGGACTCGCGGCACAGCTCCAGGCACAGGCTCAAGGCCAGGCACAGCAATAGTTATTAACCAAAATATAGTCTATGCAACACAAAGTAATTGATACTGAAGATGTTGTGATTAGATTTGCAGGGGACTCCGGGGATGGTATGCAGCTCACGGGGTCCCTTTTTGCAGATATGTCCGCCATTTATGGCAACGCCCTGTCAACTTTCCCGGATTTCCCGGCTGAGATCAGGGCACCCCACGGAACGGTTTCCGGTGTATCCGGCTATCAGGTACACATTGGAAGTTCCGACGTCAACACCCCCGGAGATTACTGCGATCTTCTTGTAGCGATGAACCCTGCCGCCCTCAAGGCAAACGCCAAGTGGTGCAAGCGTCACGCTATGATCCTGGTGGATGCCGACGCGTTTGACGAGGCCGGAATGAAGAAGGCCGGATTTGTTACGGACGATCCTTTTGTGGAATTGGGAGTTGAGGACAGGACAATCATCACCGCCCCTATCACCACAATGACAAAGGAGAGTCTCAAGGACAGCGGAATGGATCTGAAGTCTATTCTCAAGTGCAAGAATATGTTCACGCTTGGAATAGCCTGCTACATCTTCAACCGCCCTCTTGAAGCAATCTACCAGTATCTTGAGAAGAAGTTCTCCAAGAAACATCCTGAGATGATTGCTCCTAACAAGAAAGTCCTCAATGACGGGTACTATTATTCTGCAAATGTCCAGGCAATACCTAACACTTACACTATCGAGCCTGTAAAGGCCGCCCGCAAAGGCACCTACAGGAACATCACAGGAAACCAGGCTATTGCCTGGGGACTTCTCGCGGCCGCTGAAAGATCCGGCCGTCCGCTTTTCTGCGGATCCTACCCCATAACCCCCGCCACCGCAATCCTGGAGGAACTTGCCATCCACAAAAACCTGGGAGCAAAGACCTTCCAGGCGGAAGACGAGATTTCTGCAATCTGCACCTCCATTGGCGCGGCGTTCGCGGGAGACCTTGCTGTCACCACCACTTCCGGCCCCGGCCTCTCGCTCAAATCAGAGGCTCTTGGCCTTGCAGTGATGACCGAACTTCCCCTTGTCATAGTTGACGTGCAGCGCGGCGGCCCTTCCACGGGCCTTCCCACCAAGACGGAGCAGACAGACCTGAACCAGGCGCTTTACGGCCGAAACGGAGAGTGCCCCATACCGGTTATGACCGCGCATTCGCCGGCCAACTGCTTCTACGCCGCATATATGGCCTGCAAGTTCGCCCTTGAGCATATGACCCCTGTCATACTGCTCTCAGAGGGCTTCCTTGGCAACGGCAGCGAGCCCTGGCTCATCCCGGACCTGAACGAGTATCCGGACATAGTTCCTCCGCTTGTAAGCGGCGAACTTGAGCCCGGACAGAAGTTCTATCCGTTCCGCAGGGATCCGGAAACCCTGGTTCCGCGCTGGGCGCTTCCCGGCCAGAAGGGTTACGAGCACCGCAAGGGCGGTCTTGAGAAGAATCACGAGGGCGTGCTCTCCAACGACCCGCTCAACCACGCCACAATGGTGGCGGAGAGAGCGGAGAAAGTTGCCCGCATAGCCAAGGACGTTCCTCTGCTGCACATTCAGGGCGAGCAGAGCGGCAAGCTCCTGGTAGTGGGCTGGGGCGGCACATACGGACACATTGCCAGTGCTTTCCACGATCTCAGGGAAGCCGGATACAATGTATCTTACACCCACTTTGACTTCATCAACCCTCTTCCCAAGAACACGCGCGAAGTGTTCTCTGGATTTGAGAAAGTTCTCGTTTGTGAACTCAACTGCGGCCAGTTTGCAGATTACCTGCGCTCTCGCTTCCCAGAGTTCTGTTTTGAAAAGTTCAACAAGGTTCAAGGCCAGCCGTTCCTGGTGAGCGAGCTTGTCGAGGCCATTAAACAATATCTGTAATGCCTGTACTTACTGCCAAAGATTTCAAGAACGACCAGGAAGTCCGCTGGTGCCCGGGTTGCGGGGACCACGCCGTGCTGGCCGCCCTGCAGCGCACTATGCCAAAGGTAAGCGAAGCGCTGAATTACGAGAAGGAACGCTACGTGGTGGTATCCGGTATAGGTTGTTCCTCACGTCTTCCATATTATATGGATACTTACGGATTCCACAGCATCCACGGCCGCGCAACCGCAATTTCCACCGGAATCAAGGTGGCCAACCCAAGGCTTACCGTATGGCAGGCCTGCGGTGACGGAGACGCCCTTGCCATTGGAGGAAACCATTTCATCCACGCGATCCGCAGGAACATAGATATCAATATCATCCTGTTCAACAACCAGATATACGGCCTTACAAAGGGCCAGTATTCTCCTACTTCAAAGCTTGGAGCAATCACAAAGACATCCCCTTATGGAACCATTGAGCAGCCTTTCAATCCCGGAAGCCTTGTGCTTGGTTCAAAGGGAACCTTCTTTGCCCGAAGCCTTGACGTTGAACTTGCCCTGAACGAAGATATAATGACCGCAGCCGCCCTCCACGACGGAACATCTGTAGTGGAGATGCTCACCAACTGCGTCATTTTCAACGACGGAGCCCACAGGAACCTTTCAGACCCAGCAGTCCGCGCAGACCGCACCATTGTCCTGCGCCACGGAGAAAAGATGCTCTTTGGAAAGGACAGGAACAAGGGCCTGGTGCTGTTCAATATGGGACTCAAGGCCGTCACCATTGGAGAGGACGGCTTTACAATTGACGATGTCCTTACCCACGACGCCCACTCTGACAATATGGGAATCCATATGATGCTGGCGGAGATGAAGGGACCGGGCCTGCCCGTTGCCCTTGGCGTAATCCGCGACGTAGCGGACAGGACCTATGACCAGAGGATGACCGAGCAGGTCGCCCAGGTTACTGACAAGTCCAAGATTCATACAGTGTACGACCTGCTTCACAGCGGATCTACCTGGGAAGTAAAATAACATACAACTAACTAACTGATAACCATTTATTTATGAAAACCGCAGAATTGATGGCCAAGTTGAGTGCCAAGTACCCTGGAGAGGGTGAGTACCTGCAGGCCGTCCAAGAAGTGCTGGAATCCATTGAGGATATCTACAACCAGCATCCTGAATTTGAAAAAGCTAAGATAGTGGAGAGAATGGTCGAACCTGACCGTATCTTCTCATTCCGCGTCACTTGGGTTGACGACCGTGGAGAGGTCCAGACCAACACCGGATACCGTGTACAGTTCAACAGCGCCATAGGACCATACAAGGGAGGCCTCCGTTTCCACAAGGCGGTCACTCCTTCAATGCTCAAGTTCCTGGGATTTGAGCAGACATTCAAGAACGCCCTTACAACCCTGCCTATGGGTGGAGCCAAGGGAGGATCCGATTTCAATCCAAGGGGAAAGAGCGATGACGAGATTATGCGTTTCTGCCAGGCCTTTATGCAGGAACTCTGGCAGTGCATAGGCCCTGACCAGGATATCCCTGCTGGTGACGTTGGCGTTGGCGGCCGTGAGATAGGTTATATGTACGGCCAGTACAAGAAACTTGCACGCCAGTACAACACGGGAGTCCTTACCGGAAAGGGATCCACCTGGGGAGGTTCAGTACTGCGCCCGGAAGCCACAGGCTTCGGCGCCCTGTACTTCACCCAGAATATGCTCCACAGGATTGGCAAGGACATAAAAGGCTGCACCATAGCTGTTTCCGGATTCGGTAACGTAGCCTGGGGAGCCAGCAAGAAGGCTCTTGAGCTTGGCGCAAAGGTAGTTGCCATCTCTGGTCCTGACGGAGTCTGCGAGATTCCTGACGGAATCACTCCGGAGATGATTGACTATATGCTTGTAATGAGGGCTTCCAACCGTGACAGGGTCGAGGATATGGCCACCCGTTTCCCGGACAAGGCATTCTTCACCCCTGACAAGAAGGCCTGGAGCGTGAAGTGCGACATTGCCCTTCCTTGCGCATTCCAGAACGAGCTCTCAGAGGAGGATGCAAAGGAACTCAAGGCCAACGGCACCTGGTGCTGCTGCGAGGTTTCCAATATGGGTTGCGAGCCCGGAGCCATCCACTATTTCCAGAACAACGGAGTAATGTTCGCTCCCGGCAAGGCCGTGAACGCAGGTGGCGTTGCCACTTCAGGCCTTGAGATGACCCAGAACGCTTCCCACATCAGCTGGGGAGCCAAGGAGGTGGACGAGAAACTTCACTTCATAATGGCTTCAATCCACACCCAGTGTGTCAAGTATGGCACCCAGCCGGACGGTACCGTTGATTATGTCAAGGGCGCCAACATAGCCGGCTTTATGAAAGTTGCCACCGCAATGCTGGAGCAGGGCATCATTTAGCCCCGGGCGTTCGGACCATACATCTTAAACAGCCGGAAGAGAAACCCTCTTCCGGCTGTTTGTCGGGATGAGGCGACTCGAACGCCCGACCCCTACGTCCCGAACGTAGTGCGCTAGCCAACTGCGCTACATCCCGAAAAAAAAGCTGCATTCAGCAGCTTGAGTGTCTAGGAAAGTTTATTGATGTAAACCTGAAGCCCGCTCTTGAGATTGGAAGCCTTGTTCTTGTGGATGAGGCCTATTTTTGCGAGCTTGTCGATCATTGCATAAACCTTAGGAGCGGAAGCCTCTGCGGCTTTCTTGTCAGTTGTGTTCCTCAATGCCCTGATGGCATTGCGTGTTGTACGTGCATAATACCTATTATGCAGTCTGTGCCTCTCGCTCTGGCGATTGGCTTTCTCAGCAGATGCGTTATTTGCCATTTTAGTATTTTTTAATATTTGGTAGTGGGTAGGAGAATCGAACTCCTATTGCGAGAATGAAAATCTCGAGTACTAGCCGTTATACGAACCCACCAAAGTTTTGGAACGCAAAGGTATAAATTCTTTTTAACAAGACAAAATATTTTTTTACTCCTTGGCGCTTTCCCATTCAAAAGAATAAAGAATGGATTCTACCTGGCGCAGATACTGCCTCTTGTCATACTTTGGGGCGTATACGAAAGCCTCCAGGACAATCACGTCCTTTCCATCCTGGGAATAGAATGAGTGGGAGACGAAAGGTCCGCCCATAAAGTCATTGTAGACCTCCCAGAAGCCCCTGCACTGGGCAAAGCTGCGGCCTTTGTACTGCAGGTATGATACGGTGGGAGGGATGTAGTCCGCAGTAATCATATATGTGCCGTCGAACATTCCCGGAACGTTCTCCTTGAGGAACTGGTTGCGGTGTCTGATAATGTTGTCAAGGCTGAACGGTTCGGCCTCCGTTGCAGGATACTTGTATATGAATACGCCCTGGTTGGTGTATTGCTTCTCATCGGCAATCCAGATAAAGTTGTCCGTCTTCTTCTTGAGCTTGTATCCGGAAGGGAAGTGCGGGGCGCCGCCCATTATCTCCATTACCTGGGGAGCCAGGGAGCGCTCTTCGTAGCGGCGGGAGTTGGCTATTACGCGGTCCCTTTCGGCCTGCTCTATCACGGCAACTATGGTTTCGCCTTCGTTTTTCATAAGCTCCACGGCGTTCTCGCTTGTGGCGGCGGAAATCTGGATCACGCACTGTGGCGCGGCCCACATATCGGCCCTGTATGTCACACCTTCTGTTGCAACCTGGGGGTTGATGTCAAAGTACACTATGTTGCGGTGCACCTTGAACATATCCACAAAGGCGTTGGGGTTGACGTTCACCAATGTGTACAGAGGCTCCTTCTGGGCAAGCCAGGGGCAGTCGTCCGCAAGGAGGAGGCGCACTTCGTTGCCAAGTTCACCTTCCCAGTTCTCCCTGTCAATCACAACGATAACTTCTCCGGCCTTTCCGCTGATGTTGGGCAGGAGGGTCTTGGAGCTGGTCTTGCAGCCAGTGAAGGCTGTCAGGGCGGCAATGCTTGCCAGGATCAGTTTAAATAAGCGTTTCATATTGTGTGTCATTTGATTAATCTTGCTATGTCGTTCCCAAAAGCCAGGAACATAAGGGCGAACAGCAGGAACATACCCACCATTTGCGCCACCACCATAAAGCGGTCAGAGGGCTTGCGCCTGGTAACCATCTCGTACAGGGTGAACAGGATGTGTCCTCCGTCCAGACCAGGGATGGGGAGCAGGTTCATCACGCCAAGCATTATGGAAAGCATTGCCATAATGTTCAGGAACTGGTTCCAGTCCCATACGGAAGGGAACACCTGCCCTATGGAAATGAAACTGCCCACAGACTTGTATGCCTGGGTTGAGGGCGTGGCCACCAGCTTCAGGTCGTCCACATAGCCTACGATCATTTCCCAGGTATATTTTATGCCTGCCGGAATGGCGGACAGCGCCGTGTAATGTATATACTCCACTCCCGGCAATTGAAGCGCCACGCCTATCTGGCCCAGCGTATCCACCTTGACGTTGCACGCCAGGGTGTCCGCCCCGCGCAGGAAAGTGGCCTCTATGGTCTCTCCCTTGTGCTCCGCCAGTATCTCCCTGCAATCCTGTACAAACTCAAAGCTCTGACCTTCGAAAGCCAGGATCCTGTCTCCCTTCTGAAGGCCGCTGCCTGCATTTGGGGACCCTTCCTGGAACTGGTCTATGACGAAGGGTATAGCCAGTTCGAACATTGTGCCTCCGTTCACCACCTCTCCAATCATCGACTGGTCGATATATATGTCCAGGGTGTCCGTCCCGCGGAGCACCGTTGCTTTTCGTACGCCCTTGCGGGCAATGTCTGCCTGGATGTCGTTGAAAGCCAGCGGGGCGCGTCCGTCCAGGAACAGGATTTCATCTCCGTCGCGGAAGCCCATCTCGTAGGCAGTCTCATTGACATATACCTTGTTGCCCTTGTTGCGGATGTAGGAACGGCCCTGCACCGCAAGTATGGATGAGAATATGATGATTGCCGTTATGAAGTTGAACAGCACTCCTCCGAACATCACCAGCAGCCTCTGCCAGGCGGGTTTTGTGCGGAATTCCCATTCCTTGGGCTCCTGCTTCATCGTTTCAAGGTCAAGGGATTCGTCAATCATTCCATTGATCTTGCAGTAGCCTCCAAGGGGACACCAGCCAATTCCGTATTCCGTTTCCCAGTCCTTTGCCTTTGGGAACAGTTTGACAAACCATTTGGCCTTTGTGCTGAAGAGTCTCTTGCCTCCGAAATCAAAGAAGAGGAAGAACTTGTCCACGCGTATATGGAAGAGCTTGGCAAAGGTGAAATGCCCCAGCTCGTGAGTCAAGATAAGTATGGACAGGGCAAGTATTACTTGCAAGGTTTTGAACAACGCCGTCATATGAGTTTGTTAGCCCGGGCAAGGGTGTCCTCGTGGGTGAGGAATATGTCATCGAGCGATGGATTTGCCACAAATTCCGTACCTGCGACGCATTTGTCAATGATGGCGGGAATGTCGTAAAAGCCTATGCTGTTATGGAGGTATGCGGCCACCGCAACTTCGTTGGCGGCGTTGAGCGCGCAGGGGATGTTTCCGCCCTTCTCCAGGGCGTCGAACGCAAGCGCCAGGTTGGGGAACTTGTCCATATCCGGCTCAAAGAAACTGAGGTGTCCCAGCGCCGCGAAGTCCAGCTTGCGGTTGTCCAGGGTGAGGCGCTGCGGGAAACTGAGCGCGAACTGGATGGGCTCGCGCATATCCGGGCAGCACATCTGTGCGATTACCGCGCCGTCCTCGAACTCCACCATTGAATGGATCACGGATTCAGGATGGACCACCACGTGGATGTCCGATGGCTTGACATCGAACAGCCACCGTGCCTCCATCACCTCGAAGCCCTTGTTCATCATTGTTGCGGAATCTATGGTGACCTTTGCGCCCATATTCCAGTTGGGGTGCTTGAGCGCTTCGGCGGCCGTCGCGTGCGCTATGCGGTCCTTGTCCCACGCGCGGAAAGGGCCGCCTGACGCAGTCAGGTGGATCCTGGTAAGCGCGTTTCCCTGGGCGCACAGAAGGCACTGGAATATTGCGGAATGCTCCGAATCTACGGGAAGGATAGGGGCGTTGTACTGCTTGGAGAGCGCCATTATGATGGAGCCCGCGGCCACAAGGGTCTCCTTGTTGGCAAGGGCTATTATCTTCCCGGCCTTGATGGCCGAAATGGTTGGCTGGAGGCCGCTGAAGCCCACCATTGCCGCAACCACTATGTCAATTGCCTCTCCGCGGACCAGGTCGCATATTGAATTGATCCCGCAGAAGACCTTGATGTCCTTGTCCTGAAGGGCATCGGCAACCTCCTTGTATTTGGATTCGTTGCAAATGACTACGCTGGAAGGATTGAATTCCAGGGCCTGCATTATAAGAAGGCGGCTGTTGTTGTTGGCCGTGAGCAGGTCAACCTGGAAAAGGTCTTTGTGGGCGCGTACTACGTCCAGGGTCTGGCTTCCTATGGATCCTGTGGAGCCTAGAATGGCAATGTGGCGTTTCATTTTAGAAGCTTATGTATTTTGTGGGGTCTACGGCATCCCCTTTATACCATAGTTCAAAGTGGAGGTGGTCACCGGTGGTAAGGGAGCCCGTATTGCCCACAAGGGCTATGGACGCTCCCGCAGAAACCTTGTCACCGGTCTTTTTCAAGAGTTTCTGGTTGTGCTTGTATATGGAAACAATGTCGTTTGCGTGCTGTATCTGGATTGTGTAGCCGCTCTCGTCGTTCCAGCCGGCAAAGATCACGGTTCCGTCCAGGATGGAGAGCACCACGGAGCCCGCGGGGGCGGTGATGTCAATGTAGGGATGGAGGACAGGGTCGAATCCCTGGGAAACCACGCCGCTGAGAGGGGTGAAGAAATGCATTCCCTCAATTGTAAGCTGGCGGCCTTCGCCTCCGGAAATGGAGAACTGCTCCTCCTGCATCACGGTCTGGCGCAGTAGGGAATCCTTTCCGGCCAGGTATTCCTCTTCCAGGCCGGAAAGGCGCCCTTCCTGGCTTGCCAGGATGGTGCTGTCAATGCGGTACGGCTCTTCTCCGTCCACGATGCGGCCAAGGTTGATTGAGTAAAGCTCCCAGCGGGAGATGATGTTTTCAAGGGAATCTATCTTGAGGGCGTTCTGGATGGCGTCCCTTTTTGTCTGGGCGTTGGGATATCCCGGTATGGTGGTTCGGAGCGGGGTGAAGGCCAGGAGGCAGTAGGCTATGAGCGCGAGTATCACAAGAGTGCTGATTATTGCCGCTATGAAACTGCCCCGGGTAAATTTCCGCTCCCATATCTGCCTGTGGGACGCGTCATCTACCACGCTTACCCTGAAATCCTTGACTTTATTCTCTTTTTTTGTTTTGGACATACTTTTAAACTAAATTTGCAGGCTATGGAGAGAATTCTGGGTATAGATTTCGGAAAAAAACGGACGGGAATCGCCGTAAGCGACCCGCTGCGCATCTTCGCATCTCCCCTGGAAACCGTGCCAACTGCAAAGATAATAGAATATCTCCAAAATTATGCCGCTTCCCAGCCGATCGAGCGGTTCGTCGTGGGCTACCCGATGAACCTGAACGGAAAACCCTCCGAGGCGGCCAAAGATGTGGATGCTTTCCTGAATCTGCTGCGCAAGAAGTTTCCCGCAATTCCCGTGACGCTCGAGGATGAACGCTTCACTTCCGTGCTGGCCCACAGGGCGATGATCGACGGCGGCGTCCGCAAGATGGACCGCCGTGACAAGGCGGCCGTGGACAAGGTCAGCGCCGCCCTCATCCTGCAGACCTGGCTCGACCGTCCCGTCCCCACTGAAACGCAAGAAAACAAATGATACACCCGATTTACCTCTACGGTTCGCACGTCCTGCGGGAAAAAGCCGCTCCGGCCGACCTCTCGCGGAAGGAGGAACTCAAGAAACTGCTCGACGACATGGTCGAGACGATGCACAACGCCGACGGCTGCGGCCTGGCCGCACCCCAGATTGGCATTTCCGAACGCCTGCTGGTGGTGGACGGCAACGACCTTTCCGACCGCTATCCCGCCCTCAAGGGCTTTCACCGCGAGATGGTCAATCCCGAGGTGACCTTCGAGAGCGAGGAGACCTCCGAATACAACGAGGGCTGCCTCAGCCTTCCCGGTCTGGATGCCGACATCGTCCGCCCCAAACGGATCAAGGTCCGCTATTATGACGCCGATCTCGTGGAGAAGGAGGAGGAGTTCGATGAATTCGCCGCCCGGATGCTCCAGCACGAACTGGACCACCTGGACGGCATCGTCTTCACCGACCGCGCACGGCCCATCCGCAAGAAAATGCTGGCCGGCAAGCTGACCAACATCGCCAAGGGCATCGCCCGGACCTCCTATCGGGTCAAACTGGATAAATAACGCATTATGGGAGCATTTCACGCATACGACATCCGAGGTGAATACAACGTGGACCTCGACAGGGATTTCGCCTACAAGGCAGGTTATTTCCTTCCGGAACTTCTGAAGACCAAAAAGGTGCTGGTGGGCCGCGATATGCGCGTCTCCTCGCCGGAGATGCACGACTGGCTGCTCAAGGGCATCACCGATGCCGGAGCCGATGTCTATGACCTCGGCCTGAGCACCACCCCGATGGTCTATTACGCTACGGCAAAGTATGGCTTCGAGGCTTCGGTGCAGATCACCGCATCGCACAACCCCAAGGAGCACAACGGAATGAAGGTTTCGCGTGCGAATGCGCTTCCCGTGGCCCTCGATACAGGACTCGGCACGCTGAAGCAGTGGATGGAGGAGGGAAGGCCGATGCCGGTGGCCGAGAGGCGCG
>JAEEGK010014877.1_pt1 | contig 17328 bp, 9 predicted proteins | sample 8958771 | NCBI WGS metagenome assembly JAEEGK01 (sample SAMN16246547, study PRJNA631951) | gut metagenome | biome: gut microbiome; feature: rumen; material: SC-attached | host: Bos | place: Iran: Karaj | collected 2018-10
ATAACCAATTATTGATTTTAATGCTTCTTCAATTATTTCATTACTATAACAATTATTATTATTTATAATTGTTGAATTTTTACATTTTTCAACAATAACTCCATAAATTGTTGCTTTTGGATGACTTGCGCCATAAATTATTTGAGGATATGAATATTCTTTATTATTTAAATTATATATTTTTTTTGTTGTTTTATTATAAAATCTTTTTATACAAAATAATTTATTAAATTCATATACATTTTCTAAGATAATGTCTTCAATTCCTTTAATATCAATGTCTTCACAATAATCATAAATATAATGATCGAAACCTTCAATGTCATTAAAATCAAATAAATACATATGATTATTAACCCCAAAAATTGAAAATAATCTATTTGGTTCAAATGGAAATTTTTCACTTGTTAAATTTAATAAATGAAATAAACCTGATGAATTAAATGGTATTGGTATTATATCTTTTATAAATCTATTATAATAAAATGCTGATGGATTTTTTCTTTTTAAATCTTGAGCAAATATATATGAAAAAATTAAAGTTATGATAATTGATATAATTGATAGAATTGCAGAAGGATTTGATGAATGAGAAATTTTTCCTTTATAATATAAAGATATATCTGGAGATAATAAATCAAAAAAAGTAAAAGATACCACCATTTAATTTATTAATTCTTTTTTCTATTATATTTTTTTTATATTTTTTATTTTATTTTTTTATTATTCATTTTTTTTATTATCTAAATTTCTTTCAAATTTCTATTTTTTTATAGAAATGAATATCTATTAATTTATAAGAATAATCTTATTAAAAATATCTAATCTATAAATTAATTTCAAATTAATTTTTATATATTAAAAAGAATAAAAAATATTATAAAAAAAATTAAACAAAAATACAATGACTATAAGATTATCAAATTCAAAATTACTTCAAAGAGTTAATATGAGACAATTATCATCTGATGAAGAGCAAAATGAAAATGAAAATGAAGGTTCATATCCTTTATTTTATATGCTTCCAAATGAAAATTATCCTCAATTTCAGAGAAAATATTTAATTAATAAACTACAAATTTTAATTCAGTTACATAAAAAGGAAGAAACTAATTTATATAAAAGAAAAATTGGATGGAATGTTTTATATAGTTATTTTTTTCAAAAATTATTTTTAGTTTCTAAATTAACAAGAGAAAATAATAATTTTATTAATTTAAAAGAAGTAGAAATTAGAATAAGAAAACAAATAGGAAAAATTGGACAAAGAGAAAAAAAAAATAATGAGAATGATGAATCAATAAAAGAACCTTATTTTGATTTATTTGAAAAATTACAATATAATCCACCAGTTTCATCTTTATTTTCTCATAATTTTATAAATGAATCTTCAAATTTTTTATTAAATAATAATGAAAATACAAAAATTACAAAAGTATTAAATACTTTTGTTGATTATAATCAAAAAAAAATAAAAAATCAAATGATAAGAAATGTTCAAACTTCTTTTCAAAAAAAAGATAAAAATCAAGATAAAAAAATAAAAAATAATGATAAATTAAGAAGAAAAAGTAATATTGATATAAAAAGATTAGAGAGAATAGAATCAAAAAAAGAAAATAAAATATTAGATGAAATTGATTTACATTTAAAAAATATTACACAAAATAATAATAAACAAAAAATAATTTTAAATCAAGATTTTTTATCAAAAGGAACAAAAAAAATTGTTAATAAATTTATAAAAGAATTTCCAACAACAAGAGATATTGTTAAAGAAGAATTAAATTTTCTTCAAAAAGACCAGAAAGCATATGAAATTGAAATTAAAAATTCAAAAATGTTTGAAAATAAAGTTTTAGATGGAAAAAGATATTTATTTGATTTTCAATATCTGAAAGGAATGTTATCAGATGATAATAAAATAGTTAAATTTAATTTTAAAAAAGAAATTGATTCTGTTTTAAAACAAATTGATAATGCAATTGAGGGTGCAATATCTATTTCTTCAAATGATTAAAAATAATAATATTAATATTCTAAATTATAAGATTAATGAAGTTACTTATTTTTAAATAAGATTTTTTAGAGTGTTATACTTAATTTTTAGTACTAGAAAAAAAATTAATATATGAATTTTAAAATTAAAATAATATTTGGTTAAATAATTTTTATTATCCTTTTATTTTTGTTGTAATTTTTCATTTAATAATATATTAGTTCTATTTATTAATTCTTATATTTCATTTTCTATTCTTTTCAATTCTTTTCTATTTTCTTGAATGTATGGATATTAAATTATAAAATTGAGAAATATATTGTTATAAATTATTGTAATTTTTTTTTTTGTTTATAAGGAAATTTAATATGATTTTATATAAAAATAATTAAAAATATAAGAGTCTTTTTTTCAAATATTTTAATTAATATTAATTTTTAAAAAAATAATAAATAAAATCCAATTTATAATAAATGAAAGAAAAACAAATTTTGTTTTTACTAATTTTTCCAATCATAATATGCAAATTTAATGAATCCAATTACTATTTATTTAATAATTTTACTGTTAAATGTCCAGAAGAATGTTATTCATGTAAAGATAATATAGGTTGTACCGAATGTAATATAGATTATTATTTAAAAAATAAAGTATGTTTTAAAAAATCAGATAATTGTTTTAAAGTAAGAAATAATTTAGGTTGTGTTGAATGTAATATAGGTTATTATTTAAAAAATAAAATATGTTTTAAAATACCTGCTAATTGCGATTATGCTAGTGATAATATTGGTTGTGTTGAATGTAAAAGTGGCTATTATTTAAAAAATAATGAATGTTTTAAAATACCTGCTAATTGCTATTATGCTAGTGATAATATTGGTTGTGTTGAATGTAAAAGTGGTTATTATTTAAAAAATAATGAATGTTTTAAAATACCTGCTAATTGCTATTATGGTAGTGATAATATTGGTTGTATTGAATGTAATATTGGTTATTATTTAAAAAATAATGAATGTTTTAAAAAACCAGATAATTGTTATACAGCAAATGATAATATTGGTTGTATTGATTGTAATATTGGTTATTATTTAAAAAATAATGAATGTTTTAAAAAACCAGATAATTGTTATACAGCAAATGATAATATTGGTTGTGTTGAATGTAAAAGTGGTTATTATTTAAAAAATAATGAATGTTTTAAAAAACCAGATAATTGTTATACAGCAAATGATAATATTGGTTGTGTTGAATGTAATTTTGGTTATTATTTAAAAAATAATGAATGTTTTAAAAAACCAGATAATTGTTATACAGCAAATGATAATATTGGTTGTGTTGAATGTAATTTTGGTTATTATTTAATTAATCATAAATGTTTTCCTATTTCTCAAAATTGCTTAAGAGTAGAAGATGATATAGGTTGTGTTGAATGTAATAAAGGATATTATTTAAAAAAACATAAATGCATATTATTACCTAGTAATTGTATAAATGCAGAAACTGATATTGGATGTATAGAATGTGATTCAAATTATGAATTAAAAAAACATGAATGTATAAAAATTTGAAATAATGACTTATATTAATTATTCAATATTATGAAAGATTATTTTTTGTTTTGAATAGAAACATTAATAAAGAAATGTTACATTTAATTGATTAACTTTTAAAAATTATATTTTCAAATAATAAAATTTAAATTATTTTATTAAAAAATTTATTTAAATAATAAAAATATGAAAAATACTTTTTTCATTTTTTATTATATTTTATTATCAAAAATTTCAATAATTATTTCAATTTCATGTCCTGAAAATTGTTTTGGATGTAATGAAGAAGGAAAATGTTTTTTATGTAAAGCAAATTTCTATATTAATAATGATAAATGTATAGAATGTCCTCAAAATTGTTTTGATTGTGTTAATAATAAAGGTTGTTTAGAATGTAGTGGAGATTATTATGCAAAAAATGGAGAATGTATAAAAACATCAGAACATTGTTTAAAAATAGAAAATGAAAAAGGTTGTATACAATGCAGTGGAGAATATTATGCTAAAAATGGAGAATGTATAAAAACTTCAGAATATTGTATTAAATTTGAAAATGAAAAAGGTTGTATTCAATGTAATGGAGATAATTATGCAAAAAATGGAGAATGTATAAAAACATCAGAGCATTGTTTAAAATTTGAAAATGAAAAAGGTTGTATACAATGTACTGGAGAATATTATTTAAAAAATGGTACTTGTACAAAAGCAACAGATCTTTGTATTAAATTAGAAAATGAAATAGGATGTATACAATGTAATGGAGAATATTATGCTAAAAATGGATCTTGTATAAAAACATCAGAACATTGTATTAAATTTGAAAATGAAAAAGGTTGTATTAAATGTAGTGGAGACTATTATGCTAAAAATGGAGATTGTGTAAAAAATCCAGAAAATTGTTTTATATCAAATTCAAATATAGGATGTATTGATTGTATAGGAAAAACTTATTCTTTAAATGGTGAATGTGTTAATTATATAGAAAATTGTTATAAATCAAAAAATAATGAAGGTTGCATTTCATGTGAAGGAAAATATTATTTATTAAATAATAAATGTGAAGAATATCCTGAAAATTGTTTGAATGCAACTAATAACATAGGATGCAATGATTGTATTATAGATTATTATGCTAATAAATCAAAGTGTGAAAAATGTCCTAATAATTGTTTTGATTGTTTAAATGATATTGGATGTAAAAAATGTGAAAAATATTATTATTTAAATAATAGTAAAGAATGTGATTCTTGTCCTAATAAATGTGAAGAATGTGAAAATAAAGAAAAGTGTATAAAGTGTTCACCACCATATTTCGCTAATGAAAATTATTCATGCGAGAAATGTATTTCTTTTTGTATTAATTGTAGTTCTAGAAATTCTTGTGATCAATGTTTAGATAATTATTTTTTTTATGATAAAAAATGTGAATTATGTTCTATTAATTGTGAAAAGGGATGTGAAAATAATGTAGGATGTAAAAAATGTAAATTTGGATTATATGGATATAATTGCCAAAAACAACTTTTTATTTTATTATTAATAATTTTTATTGTGGTATTACTTTTAATAATAATTATAATAATAATTTTATGTGGAAAAAAGAAGAATAAATTAATAAATAGTGAATATATTGAAGAATCTAATGATTTGGATTCACATAGAATAAATTAAATGATATAAAAAAAATTTTTAAATATTTTAAATATTTTATTTTTATTTAATTAATTACAAAAAAAGAATTTGAATTTAAAAAATATTATTAAAAAGTTATGATAAATATATTCAATAAGTAGAAAATATTAAGTTAAAAAAAATTGTTAATTTGTTTTATATTAATATCTTAAATTAAAGTTCCATTTTTTTAAATAATTCATATGTTTAAATATTAAGAAATTGATTTACATATTTATTATATTTTTCAATTAAATTCTTTTTTTAAAAAAGAAAATTTTTTTAACTTTTATTTTGTAATCTAAAACAATTCCAGACACAATATAATTTTAAATTTTCCAAACAATATTTATTTATTTTAATTTATTTTTAAATTAATATTCGAATTAAAAATTAAAAAAGCAGAAAATTAAGAAAAAGAATTTTACTTTTAAAAGAAATATTAAATAATTGTTTAATAATAAGAAAAATATTATAAATAATTATTTAAATATAGAACAAATAATAATAAAATATGGTATAAAATAAATTTAAATTTCTTTTAGATTTATTCAAAGAGAAAAATGTTTAAAATATTTATATAATTAAAATTATATTATTTATTATAAATTAACTTTTAAAATTAATTTAAATAAATAAAAAAAATAAATTATTATTTATATAATATATATATCTATATAATAAAATATTCATTTTTTATTGTTTTATTATCATTTTTTTTATTTCCATCAATAAATAATCATAATTTTCTTGAAAATAAATTATATCTGTTTTAATGTCTAAAATATAAAAATCAAGTTCTATTTTATTTTCACAAAATCCAAAAAATTCAAATAAATTTTTGGCTCCTTTATATTTCATTATCATATTTTTTAAAGTTTTACTATTTTTCCTAATTTTATAAAATTTTTCCACTCCTTGATGATTTAAAACATTTAAAAATACTCGTTCTAAAACTGTTATAATCTCTAAAAATAATCCAATTTCTTTAGTTTCATCCCATAAATTTTTCAATTCTTCATCAATTTTTGAAGAATTTAAATTAAAACTAAAATAATTATTATTTAAAGATAAGTTATTTTTAAATTGATTATCTAAATGTATTGGAAACAAATCTGTTAGATATTTTTTATTTAAAAATAATGGAATAGTATTCTTTATATTTTCTATAATTATTTCACTTTGAGTTGGTTGATTCATTTTATTTAAAGGGAAATAAAATAAATTACATAAAAGAATTGAAATCCATTTTGCTAAAATATTATCTTCAACAATTTTTTTATTGTATAATATAATAAAAGTTCCTTGATTTAATACAATACTTTTAATTATATTAAGTAATTTTTTAAGTTGATTTGAACTGTTTAATCCAGTATAATTATAATTAATATAATAAATTTGTTCATAAATTTCATAAGAAGAAATATTTGTATTATTATGAAAATCTAAATCTAAAATGCATTTGATTTTTAAATTAAGTAAAAAATTATATATGGCAGGATCAATACTATTAGTTTTAATATCATCTTTTTTAGAATCAATAAAAATAAAATTATTATTATTTAAATATTTTATTTCTTTTAAAGAAAATAAAATATTTGGATATTCATTAAAACAATTATCATCTAATTTTTTATATAAATGATAAATTATTGGTTCAAAATAATAAAATCCTTCATCTTCATTAAGTACTTGAGATATAATATAATATTTTATATTTATTTTTTGTTGATTAATTATTGAAATTAATTTAGAAATTTGAGAAAAATTTTCATAATCATTTGGAATTATTATTAAAGTTTTTCCTTTAAGAAATTTTTTAAAAATATTCATTTTTGAATTATTAAAATTATCTATTGAATCAATTGAATAATTCATACTTTTAAACTTTTTTAAAAAATTTTCAATTTTTTTATCACTTTCTCTTAAATCATAAATTATATAATCACATTGAGTAAAATCATCTTTATAATATTTCATAATATTCCAAAAATATTCTAAATTCATTATAAAAACTCCATTTGATATTGAATTTTCAGTTAATTTCATTATATTTGAAATTAATTTAGATTGTAAATTTTTATATTTTATAATTTTTTCACTTTCTTCTTTTTCATTATCTTTATATAAAATATTTGAAATATTAGAAAGATATTCAGGATGTAATAAACCATTTTTATTTTCAATAGGAATATATCTCATCATCATTTCACCATCTTTTTCAAAATTATTATTCCTATTTCCTCCACAACAACCACCCATAAAAAATTAAAAAAAATATTTAAATTGAAAAAAAATAATAATAATATTTCCATTAATAAACAAAAAAACTCATTTTTTAAAAAAATAAAATAAAAAAAAATAAAATAAAAAATAATAAAAAATTAAAAAAAAAATAATAAAAAAAAAATCATATATAAACACAAAAAAAAAAAAAAAATGGACAAAGTAGCAATAGTAATAGATAATGGAACAGGTTTCACAAAAATGGGTTACGCAGGTAACTTGGATCCAGATTTTGTAATTCCAACAGCAATAGCAGATTTAGAGAAAAAAAGTACATTATCAGTATCAACAAAAAACGACGAATATAATTATTACATAGGAGATGAGGCAATAGTAAAAGCTCGTGAATCAGACAAGCATAAATTAATATATCCAATGCAAAAAGGAGTAATAGAAGATTGGGATTTAATGGAAAAATTTTGGCATCAATCAATATATAATAAATTAAAATGTGATCCTCAAGAACATTACTTTGTATTAACAGAGCCTCCTATGAATCCTCCTGAAAACAGAGAAAATTTAGCAGAAATTTTTTTTGAGACTTTCAACGTTCCTGGTCTCTATATAGGAGTACAAGCTGTATTTGCACTTATTGGTTGTAATGCTACTTTTATGCAAGGTACTGATGCTGAGAATATTGAACTAGAAAAAGATCAAAAAGATGCAATTCAACAAATGACTGGTGTTGTTATTGATTCTGGTGATGGTGTTACTCATGTTGTTCCTATTTGTGATGGATATGTACTTGGAAGTAATATTAAACATGTTCCTATTGCTGGGAGAAGAATTACTAAATTTATTGAAGATATGATTAGAGAAAGACAAGAAAAAATTAATGTACAAGATTTATATTATGCTGCTATGGATTTAAAAGAAAAACATGGTTACATTGCTAGTGATATTATTGAAGAATTTGGTAAATTTGATGAAAAAAAAAAAGATAATAATAATAATGTTATTCAAAATAATCATTTTAAAAAATTTGATGGTGTTGGAAAAATATCAAATCAACCTTTCTCAATTAATATTGGATATGAAGTTTTCTTAGGTCCTGAATCATTTTTCTCTCCTGAAATTATTGATAAAGATTTCAAAGCTGGATTAGATGAAAATATTGATATTACTATTCAACAATGTCCAATTGATTATAGAAGAAAATTATATTCTAATATTGTTTTTTCTGGTGGTTCTACACAATTTAAAAATTTAGATAAAAGATTAAGTAAGTGTCTTCAAATAAGAGTTGATGAGAGATTAAATAAATATGCTGAAGAAAATAAAAAACCTAAACCAATTAAAGTTAATGTTACTAATAGTTTAGCTCAGAAACATGTTGTTTGGCTTGGTGGTAGTACTTTTAGTAGTCAACCTGCATTTGCTGAGACTGTTCATAAAAGAGAAGAATATTTGGAAAAAGGACCTGCTTGTTGTAGATTTAATCCTGTTTTTGGGTTTTCATAAAGTATCTTTTGGTTAAATTAATTTATCATTAAAAATTGTTGATTTTTAAAAAATTAGTTTATTTAAATTTATTAATTTTTTTATTGTTTTTTTTATTTTATTTTGTAATTTTTATTAATTGTTTTAATAAAGAGTATATAATATAAATAAAGATTTAAAAATTATTAAACAAAATTTAAATAATAATTATATATTTAAAATTATAATTAATTAGAGGTAATTTTAAAAAATAAAATTAGATAACTTTTATTTAAATTAATGAATTTATTTTTATAAAAAATAAACTTAAATTTTTTATCTATTAATTATGAATATAAATCTTTAGATAATATTTTTTAATAATCAAATAATATGACTTTCACAATTTAATTAGTTGAATTTGAAAAACAATTATTTATTTATATGAATTTAATTTGAGATTCATGAATAATAATTTATATATAATAAATTTATATTTAATTTTCAAGATCTGTTGAAATTTTTAAAATAATTTCTTTTTTCATTTTCATTAATTCAATTCTAACATCATTTTTATCAAATGTTGCTTTTTTTAAAATTGGAATTAATTCTTTTAATTTATTATCATTTTTATTTTCACCATCAAAAGTTTTAATTAAAATTCCATTTTCTTTTTGTAATTTAAAACTTTGAGGTAAATTATCTATAATAATAACTTTTGATAAATCTCTTCCTAATTTACTTATATCTTTTACAAATACATCTTCAATTAAAGTTGTATGTTCCTTATATAATATTTTATCAAAATATTTTTTGTCTTTTTCAATTATTTTAATAATAGAATCAACATATTCTTTATTTTCAATAGTAAAAATAATAATTTCAAATATTTTATTTACTTCATTTAAAAAAAAGAATAAATTTGGTCTTAATTTTAATATTCCTCTCCCTAACTTATCATATTTCATATTTATTAAAGTGTCATCTAAATTCAATATTAATGTAAACTTTTTGTCTTTTGATAATTTTTCATTTAAATAAGGAATTTCTAAATTTGAATTATTTTTATTAAAAAGTAAAATTTCTTCTTTATAATTGGAATCTTGATGAATTTTATTTTGAAAATATTTATTTAAATTATTAATATTCATTTCTGAAATTTTATTGAAATAAAATTTTAAATTTGAATTACTTATTTTTTCTTGTTTTTCATTTTCAAATTGATTCAAAATTGTTTCATAAAGTAAATTAATTGTGCAATTTCCTTTTTTTAATAAAATAATATGTTCATTTGAATTAATAATATTAATTAATTTAGATAAAATAATTTCCTTTAATTTACAAAACCAAAAATTATCTTTTGGAAAATTTTCTTTAATAATATATAAAATATAATCACAAACAATTAAGAAATTTTGATGAACTTCATTAATTAAATTTTCTAATAAAAATAAATTACATTGATTTAAATTTGAATTTTTTAAAACTTCATATATTAAAATAATTGACAATAATTCTAAATTAGTTGTTTCATGTGCAATATCAAAATTCATTTTATTTTCATTTTTTTTAAAAAAAAGTTCAAATTTCCCGCCAAAAGAAATATATTCATAAAAATTCCACCATTCAATACAATATTTATAGTTAGGTTTTTTTTCCTTTATTGATGTTAATATATAAAATAATTTTTCTTCTAAAATTAATAAATCTTCTAATTCAATTATTATATTTTCTATTTTATTTTGAATATTATTATTAATATTATTATTTGATATTTTCATTTTAATAAAATTTGAATTATATAATATATTATTATTTGTATTAATCTTTTCAATTCTTTCTAAAATTGAATTTTTTTTATTAAAATAACTTTCAATTTTATAAGGAATATTATTATTATAATTTATATTATTTATTAAAGAAACATTATTAGATATTTTAGAATTATTATTTGATGAATTTAATTTTTGAAATAATATTTTTTGATGATAAGTATTCAAAGGTGAATTTGATGAATTATAACTTTTAAAATTATTATTTCTTCTAAATATATTGTTTTCTTTTAAAGATTTTGAAGAAAAATAAGAAGCATTACTTGAATTTGAATTATAAATAGAATTAGTTCTTGTAGATAAACTATTTCCATTATCAAATTTATTTATTTTTTCTTTGGTATTTTTATTATTATTTAAATTATGATTTTTATTATTCAAATAAATTTCTATTAATGTATTATTATTTATTGGTAATGAATTATTTATTTTTATTCTTAAATTTTTTGTTTTATTTTCATTACTATTTAAATTTATATTCTCTTTATTTTCATTTCTTGAATTTTTATTTAAAAATAAATACCTTTTAATTGTATGATGTCCATAATCTTTTTTAATTAACTTAATTTTTTCACATGGAAAATTACTTATTCTTTTTTGTTGGGTTATTTTTTTATTAAATGTTTTATTTTCTTGAATTAATTCATTAAATGTTGAATCACTAGAAATATTAGATGAAATTGAAAAATCTTTATTATTTTTATTTATATTTTTTTCTAAAAACAAAATCTTAATTTCTTCTTCATTTTCTTTTTCTTTGCCATTTTTTGTTAAGCTTGATGTTTTTAAATTAACTGATTTACTTCTTTCATTTTTTTTTATTATATCTGAATCAATTGTATTTGAATTGGATAAATTATTTATATATTTTTGATATATATATGATTTATTTAAATTATTTTCAAAAGATTTGTTTTTGTCAAAAGTTGTTTTCATTTTTTCTTAAATTTAAATTAATTTTTATTCAAAAAATTTAAATATTTAATTATAATATATTATTTTTAAAATCAAAATATAAATTATTAGATTGAAAAATCAAATTCCATAAAATTCATAAATAATATGGAAAAAAAATATTTGTATTTATTGATATTAATTTTTAAATTTTATAATTAATAAAAAAGTAATTTTATTTTGAGAGAATAAAATATATTATTTTAATAAAATAATTTATAAAAGAATAATTAGATATTATATAATTAAAAGATTCATAATATCAAAAATTCTTTTTTAATAAATTAAACATTTAAAAAATATTTAAATAAAGATAATATGAAGTAAAAATATTTTCATAAAAATACAAAAATTATTATTTTATACAAATCAAATTTAACAAAAAAATCAATTTATTTTTAATTTATTTTTTGAATATGATATTAAAATTTTTAAAACAAAACTTCCTTGATTTCTATCCATTTTTTATATATTTCATTTGTAAAGATTTTTTAAAATTTTATTTTAATTATATTATTATAATTATATTTTATATTTTTGATTTTTTTGATTTTTTGAAGTTTTTTTTTAATTAAAATATGATTTTTTTTTTCTTTTTTATTTTTGATTTTGTAAAATGTGTATTTCAATTTCATTTTATTAAAAAATATTTACCTAATGATGTTGGAAAATCAATTAATTATCTTAATTATCTTTTCAATAATGATTTAAATACAGAACTTTTAATTGGAAATCCTTTTCAAAAAATACCAATGACTATAAAATATGATAAAGAACCATTTTATTTAGCAAGTCCTTTAGCAAAAGGAATATTTAATCATAATAAATCAGATACATTTTATTCAAATTTTTCAGAAGAAAATTTTTCTCATGATGATATTGAAAAAGGATATATTTCATCAGAAAAAATAATATTAAATTCCAAAAATAATCAAATTAATATTTCAAATATTATTTTTTTTTATTTAACAAAACCAATAATTCCAAAAATAAATTATGCAAGTTTAGGTTTATTTTTCATGAAAAATTCATCATTTGCAAACAATAATTTTTTAATTCAATTAAAAAAAAAAAATTTAACTGATAATTATTGTTTTACTTATTTATTTTTAAATGATATTGAAGGAATTGTTTATATTGGAAATTATCCTCATGAATATAATAATTCATTTTATGATTATTTTGATTTTTATCATTTTCATATTGCAATTAATAATCAATATACTGAAATGTTTGATAAAATTTATTATGGTGAAAATTTAATGAATGCAGTTGGAAATTTTTATTTTAATTTATCTTTAGGTGGAATAATTGGAAATTATTTTATTCACAATTTAATTGAATATGATTTTTTTTCAAGTTTAATTGAAAAAAAAAAATGTGAAAAAAAACTTTATAATGGATTTTTATATTATGAATGTGATAATGATATTGATATTATGTTGTTTAAAAATTTAAGTTTTTATAGTAGAGAAATAAATTATACTTTTGTTTTAACTTATAAAGATTTATTTGAAAGAATTAATGGGAAAATATATTGTAAATTGATTTTTAGAAAAACTATGTTACCTATTTTTATTTTAGGACAACCTTTTTTAAAAAAATATTTATTTGTGTTTGATCAAGATAAAAAATTAATGGGATTTTATAAAAAATTTAAAGAAACTAAAACAAGTTTTCTTTCAATATTTCATATTTTATTTATAATTTTACTTTTTATTTTAGTGTTTTTAGTAATTGTTTTAATAAAAATTATTATTAAAAAACCTTTAAGAATTCGTGCAAGTGAGTTGGAAGAAAATTTGATAAATTAATAATGCTTAAACAAAAAATTTTTTTCAATAAATCCATATAAAAAAATATTTTTAAATTAATAATTTTTTCATAATTATTAATATTTTTATATATTTTTAAATTATAAATTATAAATTTTTATATTATGAAAAATAAAACAAATAAAATAAAATATTGATTTAAAATTATATTGAATTAAATGTAGATTATATAAATATAATATATATTTTTTATATTATAAATTTTTTTCATATATTATGTTTTAAATATTAAAAGTGTAATATAAAATATATTTAAATTTAAAGAAAAAAGAAATATTTCAATAAAATTGATATATAATTTTGTTATTTAAAAAAATGCAAAAATATATACATCTTAAATAAATATATATAAATCTATTTTAAATCTTTAAATTAAATATAATTAATTCATTATATTATTTTAATATAATTCTTATTTAATAATATTTTAAATTTTTTTTTAAATGTATTCTTATTTCAATTATCTCTATCCAAATAATCTTTAATTAATAAATATATTAAAAATTCATTACCTTTACAATCATTATCCATAATGAGGATTATTCAAATTAAATATATTTTTATATTTTTCAAATTTTCTTAAAATAAGAATACTAAAAAATATAGATTCTACACTTATAAATTTTTTATATATTTCATATATAAAAGACATATTATTTATTTTATTAATTTTAGAATTGTGACAATAAAAATTCCATTCAATAAATTTTAAAAAAGAAATTTTTTTATATATTATTTTCTCTAAAGAATCATTGCTATTATAAATCTTACTAAATAAATAAACTTTATTATTAAGATTTTTTGTTGTAAATTTATTATTGTTATTTTGTTCATTTAATCCAATTTTAATTATTCTTTGACTATTTTTCATATTAGAATTTAAATTTATACTAGAATTATTTAAATTATCACCAATAATTGGATTATTTATTCTTATATCAATAAATTTTTTCAAAAGACTATTTGTATCATTTAATAAATTAAATTTATAAATAATCCAATTTAAAACAGAAGAAATCATAGAAATTGCTTTTGTAATTCCTCCAAAATCAGCTAAAAAATTTTGTAATTTTTTATAACTTCTTTCATATATTATAGCATTATTTTGCATCCAAAAATAATAAACTCCAAGAATTCCAGAAATTGGATCCCAAGTTTGTTTTTCATTTTGTTCAAATTTATAAGTATTTAATTCATGAATTGAATTTAAAAGTAATCCATTATCAGTTTTTACTTTCATAGGTTGAAAATTTAAATGATTAACTGCAAAATTTGAAGGAGAAAATCCAGAAGTAATAGAAATAAAAGAATATATTAAAGGTTGTTTATAATTTAATACATCAACATCTAAATTAATCAAACGAAAATCGAATGTTATTTCATTTACTTTTTTATCAATATTTTCTTCAGTATCACATGAATAATTATTTAATGATGAATTAATACATTTTTGTACTATTATTCCATAATAAGTATAATTTGGATTTGACATTCCATGTTCAATTGAAGGATAAATAAAATTATTTTCATTATACTTTATTGTTGTTTTTGTTGTTGAATTATAAAAACTTTCAATACAAAATGAATTATTAAGATATAATGAATCATCTATTATTGATATTATATTTTGATTATTAATATATGATTTCATATCTTTATTACAAATTGAATAAATGTAATGATCATAATTTTCTCTCTTTCCATCAATTGAATATTTTGATAAACTTACTGATTTTATTCCTATTATTTGAATTACATTTGGCTCAAATATTTTTTTTCTTACTTGTAAATAATGAAAAATACCTGAATTATATAATGAATAATGTCCTACATCATTAATCATTTTATTATAGAAATAAGAAGATACATTTTGATGTGCTACTATTTCTAAACTAAAATATGAAAATAAAATTATATATAAAAAATATATTATTGTTGTTAATACACCACTAAATATGCTTGAATGTGAACGATAACCATGAAAATATAATGTAATTCGAGGAGAAATAAAATCAATTTTTTTAAAAAACATTTTTTTATTTTATATTATAAATTTAATTTATTATATCATTAAATTTTATTCATTTATATTCTTTTATTTATTTTAATTATTATGCATTCTGATAATAATAATATTTTTTTATAAATTATTAATTGAAAAAATAATAAATAAAATAATATTAATTTTATTTTAAAATAATAATATTCAAATAATGTCTTAGTTTAAATTAAGTCAATATCAATATTAAAAATTGTAAAATTAGCAAAAATATTATATATTCATTAATTTCTTTTATAAATTGAAAGGTTGGGTTTTTTTAACAAAATTTTAATAATATTAATTTTCTCTGAAGGGGCATTAATATTATTATAGTTTAGTTTAAATTCATAAATTTGTAAAAATGTGGTATATCCCTATTTTTTGAATCTAGATAATATATATAGAAAAATCCATATATGTTATTATAATTATATCTTGACTTCTATTTTCATTATTAATTTTCATAAATGAATGAACTTATTAATTATATTATAAACTAAGGTTATATAATATTTTATTTTTTTATTTTATTTTTAAGTTAATATATTAATTTATAGATTTATTTTTTATATATTATGTATTTATTATTAATTTAAAAAAATTGGAATGAATTATATATTTTTATTAATAATTTAAATAAAAGAAAAACTTAAAAATAAATATAATATAGATTTTATAAACAATGAAAAAAAATATATAAATATCTCTTTTCATTTATTCTTTTTTGTTAATTATAATTAAATTTTTCATAAAAAAAAATAATTTATTAAAAAAATATTTTTATTTTTTATCTCTCATTTTAACTTATATTTTAAGTATGACTTGAATTGAATAATTTTTAATAGTTTATAAAATTAATAAATAGATATTTAATAGATAAAATATAATTAATAATTGAATATTTAATATAAATTATGATAAAAAGTAAAATAAAAATATTTAATTCTAATCAACATAAAACATAATAGAAAAAAATAATTTTCAAAAATAAAAGTTAATCAAAAACTATAAATAATTTTATATAATTTTAATCTAAAAAAATATTTAAAAAAAAAAAATGCATTCATCAAATTTAAGTTTAGCACAAAAACGTTTAATAAATGATTTAAAGAAATTTACAGATGATGATGATTCAGTATTTGCATCACCAAAAGACGATAATATAATGGAATGGGAATGTATAATTTTTGGTCCAGAGAATTCAATATGGGAAGGAGGTTGTTTTAAATTAACAATGAAATTTACAGAAGAATATCCATCAATTCCTCCTCAAGTAAGAATGATTAGTAAAGTTTTTCATCCTAATTTTTTTAAAGATGGTAGAATATGTTTAGATATATTAAAAGATAAATGGAGTCCAATTTATGATGTTAAATCAATTTTAATTTCTATTCAATCACTTTTAACTGATCCAAATGCAAGTCATCTTGCTAATCCTGAAGCTTCTAAATTATATAATAATAATATGCAAGAATATAATTTAAAAGTAAAAGAATGTGTTGAACAAAGTATAAAAGAAAATGAATAATTTATAAAATCAATTTATTAAAATATTTAATTTTATTGTTATTAAATTATAAATTATTTTATCATTTAATATATTATAATATATAAATAAAATATTCACTTATAATAAATAAGATATTTAAAAATAAAAAATTTTTATCATGAATTATTGAAAAAAATAATGTATCATATTTGTTATATTTAATATAAAATGATAATTAATTAAAATTCAAAA
>JAEEGK010014879.1_pt1 | contig 17327 bp, 8 predicted proteins | sample 8958771 | NCBI WGS metagenome assembly JAEEGK01 (sample SAMN16246547, study PRJNA631951) | gut metagenome | biome: gut microbiome; feature: rumen; material: SC-attached | host: Bos | place: Iran: Karaj | collected 2018-10
GAACATCGAGGGCCCCTACATCTCCAATCCCGCCAATCCCATCATGACCAACTGCAGCCAGAAGGGCCAAGTCCTGCAGGTGCAGGGCACGGGACACGGCGACTTTGTGCAGGCCCCCGACGGCTCGTGGTGGGTGGCCTTCCTGGCCTACCGCAACTTTGGCGGCAGCTATCACCACTTGGGCCGCGAGACCTATCTGGCTCCCGTACAATGGCCAGAGGGAGGCTGGCCCATTGTGAACGGCGGAGAACCCATCGACACGCTGATGCAAGCCCACATGGGAGGCACCCCTGTGCGCAGGCTGCGCACGGTCACTCACGAGGACCTCATGGCTTGGCCCGAGCGCCCCATGTGGATGCACATCCAGAGCCCCATCAAGGCTAACTATGAACGCACTGACGGCCGCCTGCGCCTGCATGCCGGGCTACCCGTTGCCAAGACCGACCATCCAACCTTCATCGGCATGCGTCAGACAAGCGAACGCATGACCGTACAGGTCGATGTGGATGCTGCCCATATCAACGAGGGCGACGAAGCGGGAATCATCGTCTATCAGATTGATGACGGATGGCAATCGCTGTCATGCACCCGCCAGAATGGCGAACTGATCGTGAAGCTGGATTGTCGCCTCAAGACGATGAGCGACATCAAGACCTACAAACTTGACCAACCTAAGGCGAAGCTGCGTATCTCCAGCGACGGTCTCACCTACCGATATGAATGCTCAACCGACGGCGGGAAGACCTGGCACGAGCTGGGCAGCCAAAGCTGCACACTGTTGAGCACCGAGATGGCCGGAGGCTTTACGGGCGTTGTCCTGGCCTTGTACGCACAAGGTTCCAAGGACTCCTATGCCGACTTCACCAACTTCGGCTACCAAGAGTATTGAAACAGGTTAAAGAACCAGAAAGGACAAGACGATGAAATCTGACACTAAAGTTCTGCACGAAATCACACCGCTGGGCGACAGGGACTTCATGTATGTCGCCGACCGCTACAAGAGCGAGTTCAACTATCCCATCCACTGTCATGACATGATGAATATGATGGAACTGAACTTTGTGGAGAATGCCGCCGGCTGCCTGCGCGTGGTGGGCGACAGCAACGAGGTGATAGGCCCCTATGACCTCGTGCTCATCACCAGTTCCGAACTGGAACACGCCTGGGAGCAGAACGGCCGCCCAGCAACCGACATCCACGAAATCACGATTCAGTTCCGCCTGGATTTTGACCGCGAGAACAGCGCATTCCTGACCAACCCGTTTGACTCCATCTACAAGATGCTGGTGCGGGCGCGCAAGGGTCTGTCGTTCCCCATGTCATCCATCATGCGGGTCTATCGCCAGCTCACCAACCTGTCGAGCATTAAAGAGGGCTTTGTTGCCGTGCTGGAGCTGCTCGACATCCTGTATGAACTGTCCAAAGGCGAAGCCACCGAGCTCTCATCGTCGGCCTTTGCCCAAGTGCCAGTGACCAGCGACTCGCGCCGTGTGCTCAAAGTGAAGAATTACATCGACGCGCACTACATGGAGCCGTTGCGCCTCACGCAACTGTGCGACATGGCCGGTATGACACCAAGTGCATTCTCGCGCTTCTTCAAACTGCGCACAGGCAAGACGCTCAACGAGTACATCATCGACGTGCGCTTGGGTTACGCCACCCGCATGCTGGTCGATACCACAAGCACCATCGCCGAAATCAGTTACAGCTGCGGTTTCAATACATTGAGCAACTTCAACCGCCAGTTCAAGAAAGGCAAGGGCTGCAGCCCGTCGGAGTTCCGCAAGAAATACCGCAAGACCAAAATCATCATCTAGTATAAAACAAGAATTCAAATAAACAACACAATGAAAAGAAACTTAAGTTTACTATTGTTTCTGGCATTATGGGCAACGGCCCAAGCGGCCATCAAGCTGCCCGAAATCATTGGTAACGACATGGTGCTGCAACAACGCACCCAAGCCCGCTTGTGGGGCAAGGCCAATGCTGATGCCACCGTGAGCGCCGATGCCGACTGGCTGGGCCAGCCAGTGGCAACCCAAGCCGACAAGAACGGCAACTGGTCACTGATGCTGCCCACACCCGCTGCCGCCAAACAGGAACACCGCATCACGCTCATGGAAAACGGCCGTCAACAGGTTGTGCTGGAGCGCGTGCTCATCGGCGAGGTGTGGTTCGCCTCGGGACAATCCAACATGGAGATGCCCCTGAACGGATTTTGGAACTGCCCCGTTGAGAACTCCAACGAGGTCATCGCCACCGCGCGTGAGAACCGCTGGCTGCGCATAGCGCAAATCAGACAAAACGGACAGACCAAGCCCGTCGAGGAGGTGCCCGGCAAGTGGCAGGTGCCCTCGCCCGAGACTGCGCCGTGGATGAGCGCTACAGGCTTCTTCTTCGGCCAGATGCTGCAACGCGTGCTCGACATCCCCGTGGGCATCATCGCCTGCGCTTGGGGTGGCTCGAAGGTCGAAGGCTGGCTTCCCGAGAGAATCGTCAAGACCTATAATGACATCGATATTGCCAAGGAGCAAAAAAAAGGCTGGAACGGCAGCTGGTGGCACTACTATACCCCCGTCATCATGTATAACGGCATGCTGCACCCCCTGCGCCATTACACCATCCGCGGCTTCATCTGGTATCAGGGTGAATCCAACGTGGGCAAGGAGCAGACCTATGCCCAGCGCTTGAAGGACATGGTTGACAGCTGGCGCAAGGACTTTGGCGGCACCGCCCAGCAACTGCCTTTCTATCAGGTGGAAATCGCACCTTACGGCGGCTATGGCGAGTGGCTGAGTTCACCGCTGCTGCGTGAAGCCCAGCACAATGCCGCACAACTTATCGAGAACTGCGGCATCGTCTCGACCAACGACCTGGTCAAGCCCTACGAGTTCAAGCAGATACACCCCGCACAAAAACGCGAGGTGGGCAACCGCTTGGCCTATATGGCCCTGAACCGCACCTACGGCTACAAGAGCATCGCTTGCGACTCGCCCGAGTATGACCACATGCAAATCAAAGGCAACGAAGTCGAGGTGTTCTTCAAGAATGCCGAGGATGGCCTGTCGCCCTGGCAAGACATCGAGGGCTTTGAGATAGCCGGTGCTGACGGCGTGTTCAAGACCGCCAAGGCCACGCTCAACGAAGGCCACAAGTCAATCATGGTATCCTCGAGCGAGGTGCCCAATCCTGTGGCTGTGCGCTACTGCTTCAAGTCATTCCAAATTGGAAACCTCAAGAACATGCGTGGTCTGCCCGTTGTTCCTTTCCGTACCGACAAATAATTCAAGCTTCTAAAGTGTACAGCACTTAGAAACTTGAAGATTAGAGATTAGAGGTTAGAGAACTAACAACTGAAAACTAGGGACTAGAAACTAAAAACTAAATATTGCATTATGAACAGATTCCATTTTTTAGCATTCATCCTGCTGGCCGCATTGACCCTCGGTTTCTCGGCTTGCAGTGGCAGCGATGAACCCGATAAACCCAAACAGGCTGCTCCTGCCGTGGTCAGCACATCGCCCGAACAGGGCTCGACGACAGTAGAACCTGGCGCCATTAGTGTGACCATCACCTACGACAAGACGATCACCATGACGGCAAGCGACATCAGCAAGATTCAAGCTACCGGAGCCACCATCAGCAACGTGCGCACCATGAGCGCCGCCCTGATGCTCACCGCCACCTGTGCCGAGGAGGGCCAGGCCGTGACCATCACCATTCCCGCCGGAGTCATCAAGAACACCGATGGCGTGGAAGCAGCAGCCTATACCCTGAGTTTTACCACCAAGAAGACCGAGTTGCCTAACCCCGTTGCTCCCGACGGACACGAGTCGGCCGCCCAAGCTGTGCTCAACATGACCCCAGGCTGGAACTTGGGCAATACGCTCGACAGCTACGGTGACTGGATTGGTGACCATCAGGAACCCTACAGATATGAGACCGCATGGGGCCAGCCCATTACCGACGCTCACCTGATGCAGGCTTTCAAGGAAAAAGGATTCAAGGGCATCCGCGTTCCCGTGACCTGGTACCAGCACATGGATGACCAGGGCAACGTTGACGAGGCTTGGATGAACCGCGTGCAGGAGGTTGTGGACTATGTCATCAACCAAGGCATGTATTGCATCCTCAACGTGCACCACGACACCGGTGCCCACAATGCCGCATGGGTTGTCGCCAGCCCGACGCTGCAACTCGACCGCTATGCCAAGCTGTGGACACAGATTGCCACCCGCTTCCAAAACTACGACCAGCACCTGCTGTTCGAAGGTTATAACGAGATGCTCAACACTGCCCAGCAGTGGAACCAGCCGAGCAATCTGTCCGATCTCGAGTACGTGAACCAGCATGCCGCCAAGTTTGTCGAGGCAGTGCGCGCCATCGGTGGCAACAACACCTACAGGAACCTGATTGTTTCGACCTATGCTGCCGCCCATGGCTCTGCCGTGTTGAGCGGTCTCACCATCCCCACCGACCCGTGTGGCAACCAGAGCCACATCGCCATCGAGGTTCACTCCTACGATCCTTGGGATTGGTTACACGTCTACAACATGACCTGGACCAGCGAATGCCGCGAGGTTCTCAATAGCATGTTCAAGGATTTGGAAACCTACTTCATCTCCAAGGGATATCCCGTTATCATCGGCGAGTATGCCACCAACGGTGCCGGCGAAATTACCATTGACAAGAACAGCACCCCGGCCCAAAAGGCTGAAGCTGGCAAGCACGCTGGTGACATGAACCGCCTGTGCAAGAAGTATGGTGCTGCTTCGTTCTACTGGATGTCGCTCGTTGACGGAGCCGACCGCAGCGAGGCCACCTTCCGCTGGACGATGGAACAAGTTGCCGACTCGATTGTCAACGTGTATAAATAATGAGGTATTAGGAATTATTGGTGTCCGCTAAAAACTTTTCCTATTTTCCGCATTGGGACATGCTGTGATGTCGTTCAGAGCCCTTGGTGCGTCCAAGCAGGTCGAAGAGCTGCACAAGGCCAGCGGCCTTGACTTGAGTTAACACCACGGCGCAAGGGCCGTAGGTCCTTGTGGCGTGGTGGCTCGAACGCTACTCATGATGGGCCCTGAATGGGGCCACTACCTGCGATATTTCCTAAACCTGTAGTGCGTGGCCCTCTTCGAGGCCCTTTTCCTATAGGCACCCTTTCCCCATGCCACACAGACCTATCGGCCTGTGCACCATTGGGTTACCATAATTCAAGGCCTACGGCCTTGTCAAGGTCTTTCGACCTTTTCTATCAGGAAAAACAGCATGGGACACGCCATCTTGCAAAATCTGATGCGCTAATTCCGTGAATATCAGGCACAATCTCTTATAGCAAAATGCTTGTGCGGAAAACAGGATATCCGTTAAAACTTTTATGCGGCCATGAAAAAACAGGCTGAATCCCGTTACCGAGGTTCAGCCTGTTTCGTAGTCTTTGTTTTTGCTGCGAAACACAAATTATTACTTGAGGTCGGGCAACTGGTCACGGGTAATGACATAGGCATTGGTCATGGCGTTCTTCCACCAAGCATCGCTGCAAAAGTTGCTGCCATACCACACCATGAACGAGCCCCACTTGGCTCCAGCACCCCAGATGTCTGAAATGTTGGCAAAGCTGGTGCTACCGTCAGCGCCACACTCGCCCAATATAACCATCTTGCCGCTATAAGTAGCCTGAATTTCATCAAACTCCTGCTTGTTCTGCGCGGCGTTGTAGCCGTACAGGTCGCGGGCGATGATATCTACATATTCGTTACCGGGATACCAATCGGTGTCCTGGTTGTAGTTAGAGCTGTTGCCGTTGTAATTCTGGGTGGTCCATACCCAAATAAGGTTTTTCACACCCTTCTGCTTGAAGTAGTCAAACATGGCAACCCACAACTTCTTGTAGGTATCGGCGCCGTCATATCCCCACCAGAACCATGCCTTGGTCCAAGAGGCTTGTTGCTTGGCGCATGCATTGCCTGCGCCCTCGTGGAAGGGACGCCACATAGCGGCGATGCCTGCATCCTGCAACTTGAGCATCACGTCAACCACCTTGTCCATCTGGCCATAGAACCATTGGTTTTCCCAAGTGCCGCTGACAAGGGCATTGGAAGCCTTGAAAGTGGTCTCACTGGGTGTGCAGGTTACGCCTGAGCCATCGCTACCGGGAACGGTGCTCGCAGTGACAGGCACGTTGAAATGCCACATGAGCTGGACGATACCACCAGCGTCGAACCACTCCTTGACAGGCGTGATATCGCTGTAGTTGATCCAGTTGTTCTGGGGAACATAGATATGGATGAAGTCATAGCAGTTCATAGCCGGATATTTACCGGTCACGCCCTTCACATAGTCAGCCAAACGATGATTCCAGTTCACCTCGGCCATGACGCTCGAGATGGTCTTGCTGCCATACTGCGACCACATGTAAGCCATCAGTTTCTTGGCAGGTTCGGTAGTAGCAGCCACCGGTTCCTGTCCTTCGGCAGGAGGTATCACGGTAGCTTCCTTGGTCTTGAAGTTCAAGGTAAACTCAGGAGCCGATGCCGAAGCGTCGGTAGTAGAAACGATAGCGCCCTTGAGCACCTTGACAGTATAGCTGGTGCCGGCAACGAGCGATAACGGGATATCTACCGCCATCGTCGTCTGTGAATTGCTCTTAGCGGCAACAGCAGTGCCGTTGAGCGTGATGCCAGTCGAGGATACGACCTTGACCGTCGTGTTATAGGTCAGCGTGAGCACAGTGGTGGTTTCGGCATCCACCTCGGCACCCTCGGCAATGGTCTGCCCTCGCAAGATCACGGTCACGCTGGGCGTGGGCTCATCCGGGTCATCTCCACCACTACACGAGGAGAAAGTGAATACCGCAGGTAAAAGCATAAGGGCGAATAACGCAAGATTAACGAGATGATTTCTTTTCATTGTCTTTACCTTGTAATGTTGTGCAAAATCTTTGTACTCGGGCAGTGATCGATGCGATGTAGCGGGCACGGCATTGCTCGGGCACCGTCTGCGCCATCCGCCGCAAGCGATCCTGATAGGATATCCACGCCCGGCGGGCATGGCCTATGGCCGACTTGCGCTTCAGGGCGCTCTGACCGATGAGTTTGAAATAAGCGCTGTCGATGGGAGCCATATCAGGCCACTCGCCAATCTCGGCGACGTCGTCATCACCATAGAGTGCATCATTCAAGATGGCGTCGACACTCATGACTTGAGTCTTGGTGCCCACACGGGCTTCGGCCTCCATTGCCTGCCATTCTTCATAGGCCTTCTTGGCCTTTTTGGCGGCATGGTAGAACTCGGGATAGTGGCGCAACACATCATCGACGCGTGCCGAGCACAGCGTGTCGCCGGACTCTACAGCGATGGTGTCGATGCCATAACCCTCGACATTGGCAATGAGGTCTTCTTGCTGTTGGGTGTCATCCTTTTCCTCCTTGTAGAAATAACATGAAGTCAGCATCAAGGCTAATGACACGGTTGCAGACAAAGAAACGACTCGCCGACAGTTAAATAGCGATTTCATCATTAGTGTGTTTTAAAATATGAGGATGTGTCATAATGCGCCTCTGGTTTTTTATCGGCTTTACAGCCGAGAAATTAAACAAAATTATAAATAAAATTATAATTAAAATTTTTGTTTAATTTCTCCGTGCGTAGCACGGATATAAAAACCGGCGAGAGTTATGACACATCCTCATCATTTAGAGATTGAATGTCAATTGGATTACATGGGAGCTACGGTCACCTTGGTCAAGATGAAGTTCTGACCCTGGACGATGAACGTGCCGCCCCACCATTGCTGGGTGTAAGCCGCATCGAGCATAGCCTGGGTGAGGGTCATCTTGATGCAGTTGCCGTTGCCAGCAAAGTCATAGGCTGCAAACTCGCCCTCGGCAGCCTCGGCAACAGCCAAATAGGTGGGACCCCAGTGGCCCTCAACAATCTTGACCTGCCAGCCAGCGCCAACCTCGCCATAGAAGCGAACCACGCTGCCTTCCTGCGGGTTGCAAGCAGCCAGCTCGGGCGACGTATCGGTACCGATGGTGATGTTGTTGCCCCAGCCGCTGGTGTCCTCACGGCCTTCCCAGATAACCTGTTCAGCGCCTGCACCGATAAACTTCACGTACTGCAGCTTGATGCCGTCACCCCAGATAACCATACCCTGGCCACCCGGGCCAAACATCTGAGCGGCTTCCTCGGCAGTGATGTCAAACACGAGGTCGGTGACATCGGGACTGGGATGGATGTTGCCATCATCACCGTACAGGCTTGCCAGGCCACTGAGCGGAGTGCTCCAGTCACCCATGCGGAAGTTGAAGACGGGACTACTGGTGGTAGCGACATAGTGAACGGTCATCTGACCAGGACCGGTGATGGCCTCGCAGAACTTGGTCCACAGGTCGCCGCTCCAGTTGAATACGCCCCAGTTGCTCCAGCCACTCAGTTCCTCATTACCCTGCCAGATAACACCGGCGAGCTTGCGGATCTCGAGAGGATAGGTAGCAGTGATGTTGGAGTTCTGCTTAACCACTACATCACCATCAACCAGATAGTCGGGAACGGTAAAGGTCAAAGTGTTGCCGGCGATGGTGTATTCATCAGCGCTCAAGGGAGCAGAGCCACCAGGCAACGTAACCTCGATGATGCGGTCGAAATTCTCACCATACAGGGTGACAATGTCGCCGGCAACGAGGTCGGTGTTCTGTGATGCACCAGTGATGACAACGGTGGGAACCGAGAACGCATCGGTCTGCAATGCAGCGCCCGAATAGAGCAGCAGCGAGATAGCACCCGACTTACACTCGGCGGGAACAGTTGCGGTAATGGTCCTGTTGTCCTCAGAAACAGTGAATTCGGATGCAACACCACCGGCGAACAGCACTTGCTCAACCGTGTGCAGGTTGGTACCGTGGATCTTGATCTGCTCGCCAAAGTCGGCTGCGGCAGGCTCAAGGCTCAGATAGCTGGCCGAAACGATCTCGAGCGGAGTCTCGAAAGTGTACTCCCAGTCAGCACCGTCATTCATGGTGATGGTACCGGTCTCGGCAGCCAGAGGCACGCGAACGCGGATCTCACGACGCGAAACATATTCAAAGTCTTCGGCGATCACCGAGGCGCTCCTGGTGAAGACAACCTCAGCAATGTTGTAGACATAGTCACCAGTGATTGAGATGATGTCGCCAGCATTCAGGCCAGTGACGGGAGTCACATTGGTCACCTCGATGGGCTCTTCAAACACGAGCGTACCAATCGAAACGACAGTATCGTTGCCGGCAACCAGCCTGATATGACCGGGAACGGTCTCGTCGGGCACGTTGCAATAGATGTTCTCATTGTCGCTGCGGTTGAAAGCCGAGCGCTCAACGATGGCATTACCCGGGAAGATGACTTTGTCCACCTTCTGCATGTTGGTACCCGTGAGGCGGATTTCAGTATTGCGCAGGATGGGCGACGGTCCATAGGCCAGCAGGTTCACACCCGACTTGCTATAGGGGTCGGTGACCAGGTCCTCATCATTACAGCTTGTGAGCGAAACCCCAACGAGGGCTACCACAAACAGGATGAAAATATTTCTGAACTTTTTCATATTCTTCTTACATTATAATTAATTAGGAACCACACGGATGTTGTCAATCTTGATGATGGGGGTGCATTCTACACCTTCAACACCACAGCTCGAGACGAAGATCCACAAGCTGGTGAAGCTCTCGGCAGTAAGCGTTCCGCTCGATACCGAACCGTCCCAACCATAAACGAAATTGGCTGCGATGGGCAGGGTAACGGTTACCCACTCGCCACCGGTGTCGTAGCTGCCCGTCGAGCTGGTTGACCAGGGACGGTACAGGGCACGAGGATTGGCATTGTTGGTCATGTAGGCGTTGTTAGCACCAGCCACGGTCTTGCCATAGATGTCGACACCTGCACCACCGAAGGTCACCTTGTCAACGCCAGCAAAGCAAATCTGCATGGCTGCATTGCTCCAAGGATACTCGCTGGGAATGTTCATCTCAAACTTGAGAGCCATGTTGCTCCAGTCGCTGAAGTCGGCCAAATCGGTCAGACGCATACCGATACCGGTATCACCATCCTGATAGTTCTCGGGTGAGTTCCAGCTGCCGGGCCAGTAAACGAACGAGAAGTGCTGCTCGTCCCAGGTCTCGCCATTCAGTACCGAGCTGCCGTCACCCAACTGGATGAACTTGCCGCTCAATGCGGTATCATCGATCGTGCTGCTGTGACCGTTCCAACCATGATTGTCCAGGACGTTGGTGTCGAAGTCGAACAGCATGCCACGCGAATCCTTGTAATAGAAACTCGTCTTGGTAGTTCCGTAAACCGAAGTCACATAGATGGGGCCCTCGACAGCACCGGCGGGAACCGTAAAGGTTACCTGGGTGTAATCAGAGGAGATGTTGGTGATTTCAGCAGGAATCATAGAACCGTCGGCACCAGTGAAGTTGATGGCCAGCGGAGTACCGGGATCGTCGATGAAGTAGTTACCAATCAGCGTCTGGGATGTGCCTACAGGTGCATACTCGTTGCCCATGCTGATGATTTGCGGAGCTGAGATAACAACGTGGAAGTCATAGGTCACAGTATCACGGTCCTTGGTGATCATGTAAATCTTGTCGGTAACTGTTTCGGGTACCGAGCGGGGGATTTGCACGATGAGGGTGTTGTCGGTGATGTAGCTCGAGTTGAGAATACCCTTCTTGTCGTTAAAGTAGATCTCATAGACACTACGCAGGTTCTTACCCACAAGGCAAACGATGCTTTGAGGAGAGGCCTCGGTCACCAACTCACCATTGGTGTAGTGCATGTCGGGGTCGTCGTTAGAGCCTTGAATCTCGGTGCTCATACAGCGCACATAGCTTACCGAAGGCAATCCGCTTGCCACCTCATACTTGTCAGGCTCGTCGGCACATGAGAACAAACCCAATGCCATAACGGCAAGTGCCATGACGATGAAATTATATTTGAAATTTTTCATTTTCTTTAATCTTTAATTCAATAGGTGTCAAACTAAAGTATCAATAGCTATAGGTTGCTCTCACGTCAACATGGACACCGTCAACATTGCTGCCCAGGTTGGGATTGAACACAACGTCTTCCTGCGGGAAGGGCATGAAGAAGTAACGCTTGCTGCCGTCGGGGCTGGTCTTCATCATTGCCTCGGGATTGGGAGCAGACTGTGCATCGTTATAGCCAACCGACCCGGTGATCGACCAGATACCGGTCTCGGCATAAGTCTTGTAAATGTCGCTCAGGCCATAGAACGTGCTGCGCTTTTGAGCCCTGAGTTCGTTAACGCAGAAGTCGGGATCGAAGTAAGATACGCGCACGTAGTCAAACCAGCGGTCACCCTCGAAGGCGAGCTCCAGGCGACGCTCTTTCCAGATGTCGTCAAAGGTGATGACACTGGGACGCTGAGCGTTCCTGATTGCGCGGTGGCGCACTGCATAGAATGCGTCGATGGCGCTACCGTCAGTGGTCGATTTGGCAGTACCCATCTTGGCCTCGGCATAAATCAGATAAATGTCGGCAAGACGCAGCAGGTGGGTCGACAGCGAGCTGGCCATGCGGTCATCAGAATGTCCGAACTCAGCAACGTGGTCGGCAGTGTTGCCGTACAGGTGCTTCACACAGTTGGAACCGGTAGCCGAGTTGAGCTGGCCACCAGCCGACTTGTTATAATCGGTGTCGAACATAAACTTCAGATAATCGAAGCCCATCTCATGGGTAGTGCTGTTCATCTCATGATCACGCCAGAAGTAGGAATAGGTGAAACCGGGCAGCATCATGGTAGCCTTCAGGCGGCTGTCAACGTTGTTGAGCCACATGTCAGGGCTGTTCTCCAGCAGCTTGATGCCAAAGGCTTCCTGCAGGTCAACCGAAGGATCGGTCCAGTCGCCCCAAGTGGCACTGTAGCCCTCGAAGCCGGTCAAACCCAGGTCACTCTCGAGCGAGTTCTGAGCGGTCCAAACGTTGCCGTCGGCAGTCCAACGCCAAGCGATAAGGCTCTCAGCGCAGTTGTTGTTGTGACCGCGGAAGATGTCCTCATAGTTCTCCATGAGCGTGCGGCCGCTGTTGTCAATCACTTCCTTGGCATACTGGGCAGCCATGGCCATGTCGTCACCATTGATGGTGCCGCTGATACCAGCCTTCATCCAGTAAACCTTGGCCAGCAGACCAGTTGCTGAATAATAGTCTACACGACCATTGGTGGGCGTCTTGACACCAGCAAGGAGTTCACGGGCTTTTTCGAGCGTCATGATGATGTACTCATAGACGTCAGAACGCCAAACTTTCTCCTTGGTATTATAGGCACCCTCAAGTTCCTCGGTGTTGTTGTGCACGATGGGCACCTCACCGAATGAGCGAACCAGATAGAAATAGGCCATTGCCTTCCAAACGAGGCATTCGCCCATCGTCTGGTTCTTAACAGCCTGCGAAGGACCACTGCTGCCGTTAATGTAGTTATAGACGGTGCTTGAGTGACCGATAACGGCCCACAGCGAGTAAGCCATGTTCACCAAGTCCTGGTCGGTACCGTTCAGGGTGAACTCACAGTAAGGCGAATTGCTCATGTAGAGGTTGCCCGAAAGGCCCTCACCCACTTTAAAGAAACCACGCTGGTAGTCATACCAGGGAGAGTTGTACAGGTAGTTGACGCCTGCAATGCACTGCTCGTCGGTCTTGTAGTAGTTCCCTGCGTTGTAGCTGTCCTCATTGGGTCGATCGAGGAAGTCCTCGCACGAAGTCATGGTCAGCGCAACGAATGCCAGAGCAATGATATATTTAATCTTGAATAGTTTCATATCTTTAAATCCTTTTGAATATTTAAAACCGTTAACCATGAATGTTAGAAAGTAACATTAACGCCAAAGCTATAGGTCGTGGGCGACGGATAGCGGCCGTTGTCAAGGCCCATCACATGGTTAGATGCCGTGCTAGCACCGATTTCGGGATCGTAGCCGTCATAACCAGTAATAGTGAGCAGGTTCTGGATGTTCACCTGCAGACGCAGGGTTTCAAGACCGAGCTTGCCTACGAGGCGCCTGGGGAACGTGTAACCCAAAGTGATGTTCTTCAAACGGATGTAGCTTCCGTCCTCGATGTAACGGTCGCTGATGCGGTCGTTGTCGTTCGGGTCCATAATCGAAGCGCGAGGCAGTTTGCCTTCCTTGTCGATGCGCACGTTGGTGATGTCATCATACCAGTTCCAAACGAGCTGGCCATCGCCACGGTCAACGCCTGCCGAGTAATCCTTATTAGGATCGATGGGAGCCAGCGTGGTGCAGTCGAGCACGTCAACAAGCTGGTTGGTCCAGGTCGAGTTCATGTGCGTGAGCTTCATCTTCATGTAGTTGAACACCTTGTTGCCATAAGAGCCGTTGATGAAGATGCTCAGGTCGAAGTTCTTGTAACGGAAGGTGTTGGTCCAACCGAAGGTGAACTTGGGCAGCGGCGAACCGATGTTGGTGCGGTCGTTCTCGTCGATGATACCGTCACCGTTCTGGTCCTTATACTTCACGTCGCCAACCCATACGGTGGTGTTCTTTGAGAACACGCCGTTGGAGGGATATTTCTCAGCCTTAGGCGAGGTTTGGATATCCTCGAGCGAGGTGTAAACACCGTCGGTCTCATAGCCGTAGAAGTTGAACAGGCTCTCGCCCACGTTGGTCACGCTGACCACATCGGTCCACTGACCGTAGCCCACGATCTGGGCATTGTCGGTACCGTCAAGAGCGATAAGTTTATTCTTGTTGAACGAGATCTGAGCCTCAGAATCCCACTCAAACGCGCCAACGATGGGGTGAGTACTCAAGGTAATCTCGACACCAGTGTTGCGGATGTGGCCATAGTTGCCCATGGGAGCGGTCAAAGCTGAAGATGCATTACCCGAGGTACCCATGTAAGAGGGCAACTGCAGGTTCATCAGCATGTCCTTCGACTCCTTGCGATACCAGTCAACAACCAGGCTGATGCGGTCGTACAGGAAGCCCAGGTCGAGACCGACGTTGAACTGCTCCTGCTTCTCCCACTTCACACTCTCGTTGGGAAGGTTCTGGGGCTTGTAGCCCGTGCCCAGCGAAGACTTGATCATAGCGATGGTGGTGCCCCAAAGGTAACCACCGATGTTGGAGTTACCAGTCTGACCCCAACCCAGACGCAGCTTACCGTTGGTGAGCCAATTCACGTTCTCCATGAACTTCTCGTTGGTAAAGCGCCACGAACCGGCGAGCGAGTGGAAACCTGCCCAGCGGTTAGAGGGACCGAAGTTGGAGCTACCGTCATAGCGGTAGGTGTAGGTCGCATTGTAACGGTTATCGTAGCTGTAGGTCCAACGGGTGAAGAACGAAGCCATCGACGAGCTGCCAAAGCCGTAGTTGATTTGGGGCGAGCCCTGACCCAACTTGGGATTGTGAACCTCGTCAGAAGGCAGGTTGGTGTTGGTTATACTCGAGTAGTCATATTTCGACTCCCAGCACTCTTGACCAAGCATGGCGGTCAGGTTGTGACGGTCGGCAATGGTCTTGGTGTAGGTCAAGTAGTTCTTCAACTGCCAGAAGGTGCTTGAGTTCTTCTGAATCGAGCTTCTGTTGGTGGTACGGTGCCAGGTACCCAGGTTAACGGTGGGTTCCCACTGTTCACCCTTCGACGACGAGATGTCGTAACCAACCTCGGCGTGCCAAACGATGTCTTTCAAGAAATTGGGGTTAACCTCAAAGAAGATGTTACCGGTCAATTTCTTACGGTTCAGCAGGATCTCGTCCATCAATGCCAGAGCAACAGGGTTGGGGTTGGTGTAACCTTCCTGCGAGATGCTGCTGTAGCTGCCGTCAACATTATAAATAGGAATAGAGGGGATGGTGGTCAACGAGTAGTTGATGATACCCTCGTCACTGTCGGCGAGCTTCAGGTTATCGTTGGTATTAGAGAACGTGGCGTTCAAACCTAACTTCAACCAGCTGTTGAGCTGAGCGTCAAGGTTGGTACGAACCGAGAAACGGTCGAACTTGGAACCGATGATAGTACCTTCCTGGCTCATGTAAGAACCCGAAACGTAGTACTGAATCTTCTCGGTACCGCCCTGAGCGCTGATCTGGTGGCTATGCTGGATAGCGGTACGGAATACTGCATCTTGCCAGTTGGTACCCTTACCCAGTATCGAAGGATCGCTGTAGTTGGCGTTGGCCTGAGTCTCACCCTGTTGTACCAGGTTGTTGTAGAACGTACCAAACTCACGCAGGTTCATCATGTCAAGACGCTTGGTCTGGCGGTTCATGGCCACCATACCGTTGTAAGAGAACTTAGCCTCACCGGCCTTACCGTGCTTGGTGGTAATCAGGACAACACCGTTAGCACCCTGCGCACCATAGATGGCGGTTGCCGAGGCGTCCTTCAAGATTTCCATCGAAACGATGTCGGCGGGATCGATGGTCGACAGCGGGGAGATGGTCGAAACCGAACCGTTACCCAGAGCGTCGCCCAGACCGAAGTCGGCACCCGACGAACCACCGCCTTGAACAATCACACCGTCGATGACGTAGAGAGGTTCAGCGTTGGCGTTGATAGTTGCGGTACCACGCACGCGGATTGAAGAGCTTGAACCAGGAGCACCACTGGTCTGAACAGCGGTAACACCAGCTGCACGACCTTGCAGTGATTGGTCAAGCGAGGTGATGATAGAGCCCTTCACAGCCTTTTCGCCCAGTGATACACTGGAACCGCTGATGTCGCTCTTCTTCATCGTACCATAACCCACTACGACAACTTCGTCGAGAAGCTGATGGTCTTCCTCAATGAAAATGTCGTAGTTGTTCTGCTGGCCAACCTTCACCTCCTTGGCGAGATAGCCCACATAAGTCACTACCAGTGTCTGGCCCGGGCTGACGTTGAGCGAGAATCGACCGTCATTGTCGGTGCTGGTGCCGTTGGTCGTACCCTTAACGGAAACCGCAGCTCCGATAACCGGACCCATGGCATCGCTCACCACACCCGTAATCCTCTTGGTCTGCTGTGCCGACTGCTGAGGAGCGTTGACTCCCCCGCTGCTGGCTGCAGACGCTTGCGGCGCCACGCTAAACATAGCTAGCGAGCAAAAGGCCGCAATCATAGATTTTTTACAGTAATTAAAATACATAGGTTTTGGTTTAAAATAAATATATTTATATAGAGTTGAGTTATAATTCTTTCAATCTAATGACCGTAATTATATCTAACACAATTATAAAAATATAATCGTTGCAAAGTTAATGTGAATTATCCAACATAATAAACTATTTTTTGCTCTATATTGACACTTTTTTAACATTATGACCGAAAACCGTTGCTGAATAAGTGTCAGGTCACAATAACCAAGATACAGAATGCCTTATCGGTTACCGCCTCGTCATATTTCCACAACAAAGCCAATTCAACTTAAGTGTCATGAGAACTTAAGAATTCACAGAGTGCCGAAAACCAAGGAATTGCTATAACTATCGACCCTGCTATATGCTATTATAGGATAATTCTAAAACAAATAGACGATCTGATCAGACCAGAGATGTCACGACAGCATATCAACAACTCATTCTTTATATTTCAATCAAAATTATAACAAAATCATGTTTTTCATGATATTTTACCCGATTTTGATTTATTTAAAGGCCACAAAATATTAAAAAAGTACAATAGTTAGTAAAAATAGTACCACTCCAATTTGGGAAATATACTTAATTTTGCCACATTAAATAACCTAATAACATTATCTTAATGAAACGTCAACTATTGTGCTTATTGCTGCTCATAGTGGTACTGCCGCTTGGAGCGCAAATCAGAGGAAACAACATCGTGGTCACCGTAGAACCAGACCATCAGGACTGGAACTATAAAGTGGGCGATAAATGCAAGTTCAATGTCGAGGTGCGCCGTTCGGGCACATTGCTCGACAACGTGGACATCGATTATGAAGCCGGTCCCGAGATGTATCCTGACGTGAAGAAATCAACCACCCTGAAAAAGGGGACTATGAGCTATACGGGCCAGATGAAGACTCCGGGCTTTTATCGTCTGAAAGTCACCGCCCACGTGGGTGGCAAGGATTACTCGGCATGGTGCACCGCAGCCTACTCGCCCGAGAAGCTGAAGCCCACGACAGTTGACCCGAAAGATTTTGACCAGTTCTGGGCAAAAGCCATTGAGGAGGCCCGCTGGACCAAACTAGAGCCCACCAAGACGTTGCTGCCCGAGCGCTGCACACAAGACGTGAACGTCTATCAAGTCTCGTTCCACAACGTGCGTTGGGGAAGCCGCACCTATGGCATTCTGTGCGAGCCTGTCAA
>JAEEGK010014880.1_pt1 | contig 17327 bp, 10 predicted proteins | sample 8958771 | NCBI WGS metagenome assembly JAEEGK01 (sample SAMN16246547, study PRJNA631951) | gut metagenome | biome: gut microbiome; feature: rumen; material: SC-attached | host: Bos | place: Iran: Karaj | collected 2018-10
TTGGTTAAAAAATTTTCATTTGTAAATGATTCATAATTATAAACATTTTCTGTTCCTTTATTTTTTAAAAGTTTTTCAAACATTTGTTCTGATAATCTTGTAAAAACTGATTTTTGTGTATTTCCTGTTTTTGGACTATTTGAAGTAGGTCTTAAATTTTCATTTATATTTTTTTTCACAATTTTTCCTTTTCCAATATCCTTTTTCTTTGATTTCGAATTAAATGTTCTTTTCATGCTTTTCTTATTTCTATTTACTGAATTATTATTATTCTTTGTCGTTGGTAAAGTTTCTTTTTCTGTTTTTGTTGTTTGAATTATATTTAATTTTTCTAAATTTTCATCGTTAGAACTCTCTGAATCAATAATATTATTTTCTTCAATACTTTCATCGATTTCATTATTCATATTAATATTATTGATATTAAAAAAATAACTTTTTATTTTTTTAATTTTTTTATTTATATTAAATGTGGAATAAAATAGGAGAACAATTTAAATTAGATGAAGAAATTCCAAAAATTTTAAATAATATATATCAATTTAATAAAATAACAAAAGTCCAATATATAGTAATAAATGAATTTTTAAAAAATGAAGATGTAATTGTAAAATCAGTAACAGGTTCTGGAAAGACATTATCATATATAATTCCATTATTTCAAAGATTAATAAATTATTCTAAAGAAAATTTAGAATATAAAAATCAGACTTTAGCATTAATTCTTCTTCCAGCAAGAGAACTTTCAGAACAAGTTTTAAAAGATATATTAAATTTTATAAATAACATGAAATACAAATTTACTTTCCAATTATTGATTGGTGGAAAAAAAGTTGAAAATGATATTGAAAAATATAATAATGAAATACCTAATATAATAATAGCAACTCCCGGAAGATTAATAGATATTGATGAAAAAGTAAAAATTAATTTTCAAAACCTTCAAATTTTTATTTTAGATGAAGCTGATAAAATGTTAGATATGGGTTTTGAAGTAGAAATTTCATATATTTTATCTAAAATTCCCAAACAAAGAAGAACTGGATTATTTTCAGCAACAGTTACTTCAAATATTGAAAACATTATTAAAGCTGGAATGAGAAATCCAATTTTTATTGACATTAAAATCCAAAATAATAAATCCAATGATATTTTCATTAATGAAAATGATTTAAAAAAACCAATAAGTTCACAAGGTTCTTATTATAAAGTAATTCCATTTAATAAAGATAATAATAAAATAAATAATTCAATACAAGAGCTTCCTCAAGGTTTATATCAATATTATATAGAAATAAAAAATATTAAATATAAAATTCCACATTTAATTCATATTTTAAACATGATATATAATGGATTAGAAAAGAGAAAAATAATGATATTTCTAAGTACATGTAATTCAGTGGATTACTTTAATTTACTTCTTCCATTATTATTTAAAAAATTATCAATGACAGATTTTTCAATATCAAAACTGCATTCAAAAATATCTCAAAATAAAAGAAATAAAGAATATAAATTATTTAAAATTGAAAACAAAAATAAATTAAATATTTTATTATCAACAGATTTAGCATCAAGAGGAATAGATATTCCAAATATAGATATGATAATTCAATTTGATCCTCCAAAAACAGATGATAGTTATATTCATAAAGCTGGAAGAACTGCAAGAGTTGATAATAAAGGAATTAGTCTTTTATTTTTAAATGAAAATGAATTAACTTTTTTAAATTATATGAAACAAAAAGGCATTTTTATTCAAAAATGGGAAGATCAAATTATTAAAAAAGAAGAAGATGTTGATTTAATTTTCTCTGAAAATAATAAAAATGGAATTTCTGTTTTAAATTGTATTAAAGAAATTAATATTAGTGATAAATGGATTTATGATAAAGCTGTTAATACTTTTGTTTCTTTTTTAAGATATTATCAAGAAATTGAATTAAAATATATTTTTCATTATCCTAATTTTGATATAGGAAATTTTGCCAATTCACTTCAATTATTAAAGTTACCTAGATTAAAAAAAAAAGATTTTGATTCTGTAAAAAATTTTATTCCTGATGAATTTATTCAACCAAAAGATTTAATTTATTTAAATAAAAATATTGAAAAACAAATGAATGAAAAAAAAAAGAAAATTGATGAAAAAATGGATTTTGTTTATCAAAAAAAAAGAGAAAAAAAAGAAGAAATGAAATTAAAAGGAAAAAGAAATGAAGAAAAAAATAGAAGTAGAAGAGAAAAAAAAGAAGCAAAAATTAAGAATATATTAGATGAATGGGATGATTTAGCAGATGATGATAAATTATATAAAAAATATAAAAAAGGAAAAATCACAAAAGAAGAATATGAAAAAGAGTTATTAAAAATTAAATGAAAAAAAATTAAATAAATAAATTAAATAAATAAATTATAATTATTATATTTTAAAAGGATTTGAATACTTTTTTTTATGAATGTAATATAGGAAATAAATATATATTTTATAAAAGATTTCTTTATCTACTAAAACAAATCACAATGGTAGATTTTTAATTCCAAAGAAAAATGTATATATTTTGTTTATATATTATTATAAACAAAAAAAAAATTTTACAATATAAAAAAAACAAAAATATTGTATAAATAAAGCTGATTTTCTTTTTCTAAGAATTCTTCTTTTGATTCAGAAAATTAATTGAAATATAAATTTGTCATATAATATTATTATTACAAAATTTTCCTTATGTTATTAATAATATTAATATAGAATTATATTAGAGAATATTATAATAGACTCTTTAATTATAATTTATTCTTTATAAATAAATAATATAAGCTTAATTATTGTTTTAACTCAAATCAAAATAAAATTTCTTTATATGAAAAATAAAATATATTCTTTTATTAAATTACTTATTATTGAAAATAATCATTTAAAAAAGTATACTATTTTTACAAGAGTTATTATTAATTAATAATTTTAAATAATATATAAAATAATATATATAATAATCGAAATTATTTTTTTTATTTTATAATTCTATTAAATTTTTCCTTAATATTAACAAAAAATGTTTTTATTTGTTTTATATATTTTTCTCCTAATTTTGGGTCTTCACTTCTTATTTTATATTCTATAAATATTATCATTCTTTTTAAATCTTCTTCATCAAAATTAGGAAACATTTTTTTAAGAAAATCAAATAATTTAAGACAAATTTGTTTTCTTTTGTTTGCTGTTTTCTCATTTAAATTATTATTTTTATCATATATATTATCATAAAAATCTTTTATTAATGAATTTAACTCATTTTTTGCTTTTAAATCATCTTCATTTATTAATTTTAAAAAAGTGTCATTTATAAAATTTATATTTTTATTTACTTCTGTTTTAATAATATTTTCTTCATTAATTTGATTGAATATATTTTTACTTGGATTATTTCTTAATGATTTCTTTTTTTCTGGTGAAAGAAAAATTTTCTTTATTTCATTATGTAAATTATCAATATCTAGATTATTTATATTTTCTTCTAATTGTTCTAATTCAGTATTATCTATTTGAAAAAGTTCTTCAATTAATCTTTGAATTAAATATGATAAAATTTCATTGCTTTTATCAACAATATCTCCATATTTATTATAAGATAATAAATTCAAAACTGGAATAATGTCTTTACTTAAATAATATATATTTTTATTTTTAATTGCTTTAAATTCATCATATAAATTATTTAATTCAGACAAAATACTTTTATGAATATGATTATTTGGAATTTCAATTTGATATTTCAATAAGTTATCCATAATATTTTTAATTTTATTATCATCTAAATTTTTATTTTCATTATTATTAAATTGATAATTGGAAAAAAAAATATTGTTGCTTTCTTTATTATAATTTTCCCTTTTTTTTTCTTTTTCTTCGAAATTTGAATTAAAAGTACTAATTACAGTATTATTATTATTATTGGTAACATTAATTTTAATGTTTATTTTTATATTTTTAGGATTTCCATAAATATTAGAATCACTATTTATAGTATTTATTCCTTTATCTTTCTTGGTTTTTATTTCTTGATTATTAGTATTATACTTTACTTTTCTAGATAAATAATTATTTTCATTTTCATTTTTTTCATTATTTGAAGATAAAAATGAACTTGATGAAATTGAATCTTCATCTTCACTTTGAATAGAAATTACAGTTTTATTCATTTCATTCATTTTTTTTGCTTTTTGAATAGCATTAATTAAATTTTGTTTTTTTGTTTTAGAATATTTATCAAATTTATCTTCAAATTTATCTATTTTAGAAACAGGTAAATAAACATAAGAAGAATGACCAATAAAATTAATTTGATAAATTTTTTTTTGAAATTGACTTTCATTTTTTTTATGAAAATGTAAAATTCTTTTTATTTCACCTGGCCATCTAGGAAATCCTTCTACTTTTGCCCAAACAATTTCTCCTTTATGGAAGGACTCTTCCATATTTTTTTATTTTATTATAGATATTTTTTTATATTTTTTTTTTTATTTTTTGTGTCTTTATATGATAATAAATTTAAATTATTTGACTATTTTAAAAATAAAATCTTTTTCTCATTTTTATTATTTTTATTATTGTTTTTATTAATATTACTTTTTACATAATTATAAAAAAACTTAATGGGAAGAAATAAAATAAAAATAGAAAAAATAAAAAGCGAAAGAAATCGAAATATAACATTTATAAAGAGAAAAAAAGGATTAATAAAAAAAGCAATGGAACTTTCTTTATTATGTGATGCTGAAATTTTAGTAGCAATTGTATCAAAAGACAATGAACAACTTTCTTTATTTTGTTCAGATGAGTCCGTTGAAAATTTTTCATTAAAATATTTAAAATCTCCTATTAATACAAATAATTTAGTTTCTTTAAAAGATGTATAGTATTTTTTTTAAATTATTTTAGTATTCTTCTTTATTTTCGGAGTCACCTCAAAAAAAAAATATTTCAAAAAATGAAAATTTCATCAAATTAACTAAAGAAGATATTCAATTTAAAAAAGAAAATTTTTATCCAATTGAAAATAATAATAAAATTCAAAATATTCCTTTTTCTTATAATCAAAATTATATTCCTTTTAATTATTATCCAATAAGTAATTTTGGATTAGATTCATATTATAAATATTTAAATAATCAAAATTTGAATTTTTTTGTAAATCAAAATTTAATTGGAAATAATGAATTAAATAAGAATATAAATATTGATAATTTATTTAATAATCAAAAAGACAAAAATTTTATTAATGATAGTCCAATTGTTAATAATATAAATATGAATATTGGAAATATTAATAATTACTTAAATGGAGGAGAAAATTCAAAAAATTTTTCCAATATTTAAAAAAGGTTTAAAAATAAATTTTTAATTTTAATTTTATTTTTACATTTATATGAATTGTTTTTTATATGATAGTAAGAATATAAGAGGTTTTAAATTCATTCATTTTATTGTATACAATAGATTAAAAATTAAATTTATATAATTTTTTATTATGTAGGTAAATATTATTTGTATGATAATTATAAAATAATTGAAAAACTTAAATATATTTATAAAATATTAACATATAATTATATTATAAACTAAAAAAATAATCAAAAAATATTTTATAAATAAACTTTATCAGAGCAATTTATAATTATTTAAAAACATATATCAAAAATTATAATAAGAATTAATTTAAATCAAATTTTCTTGTTATTTTTTGTTCGCAGCGATTTTTCATAAAATTTTTTAATAAAACCGAATTTATTGAGCAAATTTTTTATTTTCATTCAATTCTGAGATAAAATTTCTTAAAGCAAATTATAATGATAAAAATCAAAAAGAATTTATTATCTTGATTATATTTCATATTCTTCAATAAAAAAAATCCATTTGTATTATATTGTTGTATTGATATTAAAAATTTCTCATTTTTTCTTTTATTAATATACTTCTTCTTATTATTATATAAACAATATTCATAAAATCCATTTCTTTTTTTCTATTCAAAAATGAAGAAGTAAAATTTCAATAATATTTAAATATACTCATAAATAATTTTTTTTTCTTTTCTTTTTTTTCAATTAATTTTCTATTTCTTATTCTATTCCAAATACTTTTATTTTAAAGAATGAACATATGTTAAATGGTATTTGCATATATAAATTCCCCAATTTAATAAACTTGAACAATAACTTCTAAAGTATTTTCCTATTTTTTTCTTTTCCTCGTTTTCAAAACTAAAAATACATTAAACTATGAAAATAATATAAAATCTAAAAAAATATAAATAAAAGAATTAAACAATTTTATAAAAAAAATGCAGAAGAGAAACAAAGGACGAGAAAAAGAACAGAAAATGTTAGATAAAAAATTTGAAAAATACGCAGCAATGCTTCCTCAAAGTTACAAAGACCAATTTAAACATGAAGTGAAAAAACCAACTCAAAAGCAGAAAGTGAACGAAGCAATTCGTCAAGGAAGAAAAACAGAAACAGTTCAAAAAGGACAAGGAAATAAAAATGATTATGTTCAAAATGTTGGAAAATTATTAAATGAAGATGTAGAAATTAAAGAAGTTCCCAGAGAAATTGCTATTCAAGTTGCCAGAGCAAGAAATGAAAAAAAATTAACTCAGGAACAATTAGCTAATAAAGTTCAAGAAAATCTTGCTGCTATTAAAGATTTAGAAAATGCAGAAGGAGCTTATAATCCTAAACTTGTTGAAAAAATTGAAAAATTTTTACAAGTTAAATTTGAAAGAAGTTGGAAAAAATAAATTTTTTTTTGGGTTTGATTTTTTTTTTTTCTAGAATTTCTAGATTTTTAGAAAAGAAATAAACTATTTATTATTAATTAAAAAAAATATTATCAAAAAAAATAATAATAATAATTAAATATAATAAAATATAATTAACCTGAAATTTTAGTAATAAAATTTCCATAAGTATAACTAGAAATAGGTTCCATAGAATAATTATTATTATTTTTAAAAGTATTAACTTTAATTAATTTACTTCTAAAACCTCTATTTTTTTTATTAGTAGTATTTCTGGAAATAATAATATCAGAATAAGATTGATTAGTGGTAATTAAACTTTTATTAAAAGATTTATTATATGATTTATTCCTATAGAATTTATTTCCAATATTTTTAGATTTTTCATCAATTTTAGGATTAAAATAAAAAATTTTAGAATTAGTTTCTTCCTCATTAAATTTAATTAATTCTTTTAATCTACTATTATCTCCATATTCTCTAACAAAAATTTTTTTATTTTCAAAATCTAAATTATCATAAACGTTATTTAATAAAAGAAAAAATTCATTTTTTGATAAAGTAATATTTTCATTTTTAAATTTATTAAAAATTGGAAATAAAATTTTCATCATATGAGAAGGAATATCTTTAATAGAACTTTGTATTGAATAAGGTGAAATAAAATTATCTTTATCAGAATCCAAAACATTAAAAATTTTATCATACATTTTTTGTTTCATATTATTTAATAATCTTTCTGAATTTAAATTTTTATTTCTTATTAAATCACTTGAATTAAATTTTTTCATTAATTTATATTTTACTTTTTCTTTTTTATTTATTTCTTTGTAATAATAATTATTTATTATTTCATTTAAACTTTTTCTTTTTATTATCTTTGAACTTAAATAATTTGTGTCTTTATCAAATTTATCTTTTTTCATTTTTTCGACATTTTTTGAAATTTTTGTTGAATATAAATTTTGTCTTTGAAGAAAATTCTTTATTTTTTCTTCATTAATATCTAAAGATTTTTTTCTTTGTTTTAAATGATGTTTTTTATTCTTATCAAAAAAATATTTTTTGATTTCATTTGGTTTTTTTTCTGCTTTAAATTCATTTTCTACTTTATTTGATTTTTTATTTGTTATAAAATTTGAATAATAATTTTCATTTTTTTCATTTATCATTTCAAAAAAAATATTCTTCTAAAATAAATAAAATAATATATGAAAAAAAATAATAAAATAATGAAAAATTTATAAGAAAAAAAATTTACTGTTGATAATAAATATTATTATGTTTCATTTTAAGAGAATTTAATTCATTTACAATAGAAATTTTTTCTGATAATTGTGATTTTAATTCAGTTTTAAGAGATTTAATATTAGATAAATATTTAATATTATCATCTTTTAAAATTTTATTTTCTTTTTCTAAATTGTCAATAATATTTTTCATTTTATTAGTTTCACTTTGCATTTTTTTAATTTGAGATTGAAAAACTTTAATATCTTTTAAATGTTCTTCAATACTATTAATTTCATTTTGAAGAATTCCATGTGCATTTTTATATTTCTTATTTTTTTGTTCTAAATCACCTTTTATTTTATTTAAAGAATTTATATCATCTTCATAATTCTCTATTTTTGAAATTAGTTCTTCATTTTCTCTTTTTAAATTATTATTTTCTAATATTAACTTTTCATATTTTTTCTGTAAATTATTTGTAAAATCATAATTTTGTGTCAAATTCATATTTTCTAATTTTAATTTTTCATATTGTTGTTTATATTCATTTTCTTTTCCTTTATGCCTATAACAACTTTCTCTTAAATTTTTTATTTCTTTTTCATATTCTTTTATTTTTAATTTTAATTTCTTTTCTAAATTTATTTTCTCTTTTATTGTGTCTCTTAATTCTAAAACATTTTCATTTGATTTTTTTAAAGCTTCTTGCATATCTAAAAATAAAGAAGGTAATAATTTTATTTCTTCATAATTTAAAATATTTGAATCTTGAATTGATCTCATTGTATTTACAAATCTTTTACTTTCTAATAATTCTTGTATTCTTTCAGCATTACTTTCTATTATTGGATTTGGTCTATATTGATTTTCATTCTCGTTTTCATTATCTGATTGAACTAATATATTCATTTCTTGATGTTCATTCATTTGAATTGCGTTTTTTATATTGTTATTATTCATTTTAATACTTTTTGAATCCATTTTTATTTAAATTTTGTTTTATAATTTAATTTTTTTTTTTAAAATTTAAATTCTCATTAATAATTTAAATATAAGATTTTTGAATTTTAAATTTATTAATTATATATTCTTACATAATTTTTATTTTATATAAATATTTTTTAATTATTCCATATAATATAAAAAAACTCAATCATTTCAAAACATCCCTCTCATCAATTTAATTTAAATTATTAACACTGTTGAAATTAATATTACTCATTTAATTATTATTTTTTTTGAAACACAAATATATTAATGAATATAATTTATTAATGAAAGTGAATAAATTTTGAATATTTGATTAATTAATTTATAAACAATATATTTGAAATGTAATTTTATATTTTTTAAAATGTTAGGAAGAGAAAAAATAGTGAAATTATTTGTAGAATCAATTTTTGAAAGAAAATCTTTAATTGATAAACTTCCATTCAATTTACAAGAAAAAATATTAAATTTAAAAACATTAACACCATCAACAATTACAAGTGATAACCAAAATAGAAGAAAATATGAAAATCAACAAAAATTAGAAAAAACTAAATTTATAACAATAAATAAATATGGTAATTTTGTACAGAAAATGAATCCAATAATTACAAATATGATATATAAAACTCCAAAAAAAAAAATAAAAAATTCAAATTCTTTATCAAATGAATTATCTTCAATAAAAAAATTATCACAAGGAATAAATAAAGAGCAAATATTTTATAGGAAAAAATGTGATATAATAAAAAGTAGAATATCAAATTTAAAAAAACAAGAAATTGAAATAAATAAACAAATTGAAATAAGAAATAATAAAAAAGAAGAAATAGAAAAAATAATAAGAGAAAAGCAAAATTTAAAAAATTTATTAACAAAAATAAAAAAAGAAAAAGAAAATAATATAAAAGAAAAAAAAGAAATAATTCAAACAGAACATATGCTTGAATTATATAGAGTTAAAAGTGCAATAATAAATAATAAAACCCAAAAACAAATTAATTATCAAAATTGTAAAACAGAAAATAAAAAAGATAAATTAGAAAATCAATTAAAACAAAATTTATATCAACAAAAATTAAATGAAATGGTAAAAAAAAGAAGAGAAAATTCTTATTCTTCAAAACATATTAATTATAATGAAATTCATAAAAATTATGAAATTGAAATTAATTTTATTAATGAAGCAAAATTTGAAGTTGATAAATTAAAAAAAAATTATGAAGAATTATCAAAAAAAGAAAATGAATATTTTAAAAAATTACAAGTCGTTAAATTAAAAAATGAATTAAATAAACAATTATATATTAGTTCTTTAAGTTCATCTAATCTTTTTCAACACAAAAACAATAAAATAAATAAAAATCAAAATTTATCTCAAAGTAATAAAGACATTGAAAATAAACCGTTAAATAATTTAAAAACAAAAAAATCCTTTACTTCAAGAAAAAAAATGATGAGTACTAATTATTTTAATGATAATATAAAAGATGAAGAAGAAAAAATTTTAAAAAAAAGAAAACAATTGGAAAATAAAATTTTCCAATTAAAAAAAAAATAGAAATAAATAAAGAACAAAAGAAATCAAATTCAAATTTAAAAATAAATATAAAAATATAAAGAATGTAAATTTTCTTTTAATTTAATTAATCAATTTGTTTAATAGTATTTTTTTCTTTTTTTTAAATCAATAATAGTTAGTTAAGTTAAGTTAAACTGAAGAATCAAAATTTCATTTATATTATTCATTCTTTATTTCTTTTTTAATTCAAAATTAAAAAAAAACTTTTGGCATTTAAATGATTATGAATTATTGATTCATTATTATAGTGTTCATTCATTTTATTATTATATAGTATTAAACTTTCAATTTAAATATCATTTTATCATTGTCTTCCTTTAATTTAGTTATTTCATTGATTGTTTTTATATTTTCTCTAATTATAATTTATATTCATTTAAATGTTTGTTAGAATTTTCAACCTGAAAATTTGTAATATTCTTGTCGTTTGAATTTGAAAAAATTGAAAATTTTTTATTTGATTTTTTTTTGTTTTCTTAATTTTTCAATTCTAATAATTTTAATGTAGAATTATTTTCTTTTTTATATTTTGTTTGGTTTATTATTTGATTATTCATTTTTTAATAATATTTTTTTTAATTTTGTTAAAATAATTTATATTGTTTTTATTCTACTATTATAAAATATAAATATATTTTTATTATTTTTTTTATATATGTTCCTTTGATAAAATATTTGGAGTAGATAAATCTTTTAAAACTCCTTTTTTATAATAATTATTAAATTTATCCATAATTAAAGGATCAACAAAATTGATTTTTTTCTTTTTCCCTGTCAAAGGAGAAAAAGAATATGAATAATTTGTAATTTTTCCAACACTAGAAACACACCTTAAATAACTATTATCATTAATATTGTCTTGACTTTCTTTCAAAGGAGAAATTGAAATAGATAATTTGGATTTTTCTTCTTCTTTATTTTTCAATAATTTATATTTTTGTGATTCATTTATATAAGAACATAAAATAAAAGTCTTTCTATTTCTTTCTTCTAATTCATTTTTACATTTTTCAAGATATGAATTTATTTTATCTTTTCTACTTCTATTTATTTTATATATTTTTTTTAAATTAGAAATTCTTTCTAATTTCTTTAAAAATATTTTTTCTTTATTTTCTTCCTCAATAATACTTTTCCTACTTTTTTGAATAGAATTATTCAATTTAAAACTATTATTTTTAATATTTATATTAGGTAAAAGAAAAGTAGAAATTCTTTTTTTATTTATTTTTTTGATAAAAAATTCTTTTTTAACAAAGCTATTATTAATAATTCTTTTAAAATTATTTTTCGGGTGAATATAATTTATACTCTTATTTTTTTCTTTATTATAAGTATCAAATATTTTAATTTTACTTAAAATTTCTTTTTTATATTGTTGAAGTCTGTTAATAAAAAAATCTAATTTTAAATTAATTAATTTTTTTACTTCTGATTTAACACCATTTTCTCTAGAAATTAATAATTGAAAAGTATTATAAGGAAGAATATAAGCATCATTAATTTGAGAAATACATGAAAAAGTAAATAAAGCTTTGTTTGTATTTGGAGCTATACAATCATTTAATCCTATTATTTCTTTGTCTTTTATTACTGTTAATATTATATTTCTTCTTTCATTTATTATTTTATAATGTTCTTTAATTGAAAATTTTTCATTCATTATTAATTCTTCATTTTCATATTTTTCATCTAATGTCTTTTCTAAATTTTCATTTGAAATTCTATTTATTTTTCCTTTTATTACTTTTATTTTCACAATTAAATCATTTAATTCAATTAAATTTTTATTGATTGAAAAAGTAAATTGGCCTGAATTTATAAATATTGAATTTTCTAATAAATCACCTTCTTTAAAAATTTTTTGATTTCTATCATATTTAATATACTGCATTTGAGGATAATATCTTGTCTCAAAGATATTCTTTGGAATTTCCATAAAAATATGATGAGAATATATTAAATCAAATAATTGTTGTTTAGCATTTTCTTCTATTTTAATTAATATATTTTTGTATTCATCTAAATCTAAAGTTATTAACTTACTATCTTCTAAAGTAATTAAAGTTTGATCTATTTTTTTATTTTTATTGTTTAAAGAATCAACTACAAATATTTCATTATTATTATAAATTTGACTTATTTCAAAAGAAAAAATAAATACTTTTGTTCTTTGTTCAAAAGGTAAATTTTCATTTTCTATTTGGTTACTGTTAATATATAATTCAGGCATAATTTCATCATAAATATTATTTAAAAAACTATTTGCTTTTATATTTTTTTCAGTTTCAATGATTTTTTCATATGTTTTTGAAGAATATTTTAAATTTATTGGTTTAGACATATAATCATCATATAATTTTTTAATTGTTAAATCAAAATTTTCTCCGATTTCAAAATTATATAAATTCATTTCTATTGTTCTTTTCAATACTTCTATTTCATTATTATTTCTAAGTTTCATAAGATAATTTAAATATTCTTCTTCATTTAAATAACATGATATTATTTTAGTCGTTAATAAAGCAATTTTTCCAGATAATAAAATATATATTTTATTTACTTTATCACCAATATATTTATATACAAATCTATCTTTTAATATTAAATTAAATTTTAAATTAATTGCAACATCTCTCATTATTAAATTATAATTTCTTTTTTCTTTTGTTATTTCTAATAAATTTAAAAATTCAGGAATTGTTTCTATGTAAGATTTTATATATTTAATTAATTTATCTTCTCTTTCTTCATTTGGAAATTTTAAACTTTGAATACATAATTCTTTTGGATCAGTATATATAAATTCTAATTCATTTATTGTTTTTTTAAGATTTATTTTTTTATATTTTCTTTCTGAAATTGAAGGACTTCTTGTTATTCTTATCATTATTTATTAATTTTAATAAATTTAATTTTTTATTAATTAAATATTAATGCTAATTTCTTTGATTTGGCAAAAAATTATTTTAAAATTTAATCGATTTGAAAATCATAAATCAAATTGGTAATTAACTTGTATTTTCTTCTTCTGTTTTTAGATAATTTTTTTGATTTTAATTCTCATCTTAAATTCATTTTCATCATCATCACAAAATTTTTTTTACTATATTGATTGAGATTTATTTTTTTCCTTCTTTCTATTAATGCATTTTTTTAATATGTATACACAACATATTATTTTCTTCTTTTAAATTTTGATATGGATTCGTTTTCTTTCAAGTTCAATTTTGTAATTATATAACAATTTTGAAATCTTCCATTATTAATATATTTAATGCAAAATGTTATACATATTGTAAATCTAATTTATTTTTATTACATTTTTTTCTGATTTTGAATGAAGGAGAAAAATTTGTATGAAGAATATGTTTTTGATATTTATGAGTATATCCAATATTAGAAAAAGAATTATATTTTTTAAAGATTTTTTATTAGAAATTGGAAGATATAATTGGAGATAATCATTATGAATGTGTTTTGATAATTATTTTTTATATTATTTCTTGTTGATAGGTAGTTAAATAGAGATATTAATTTTAAATAATTCATATGTAGCATCTATATTAATTATCATTTTCTCAATTAAAAGCACTTAATATATTTCTATTCATTTATTTTAAAATATTATAAATTAATATTGATTATAATAAAAATCAATTACCTTATATGAGTTTTTAGTTTACTAAAAATAAGAAATATAGTAAAAATATTATTGATAAAATATTTATTTAAGCATTTTTCAAAGATTAATTTAGTTATGTTAATAATTAGTTTTATCTTACCCTCTATTCATTTATTATTAATATATGTTACCTTCTATTCATTTATTAATAAAAAATTAGTGGATATTCATGATATAATAATTATTTTGATTTTTAAATGAAAAAAAAATTTATTTTTATAAATAATTTATAAATACTTAATTATGCTTTGGAAAAAAGATAAAAAAATTCAAAGTGGATTTTTACTTCAAAAAGATGTATATACAACAAATTTATTATATGAACATAATAAATTTCCAATAATTAATAATAGATTATCTTTTCCATTTAGAAAAATTGATGATAAAGAAGAAATGATAGATGCAGGTCCATATTTGACAATTCTAAATAATAGGAAAAAATCAAACAGTTTTTCACATAAAAGAAAAACAAAATTAAAATTTCCTTTACCAAGACCTGATATTCCTGTTTCCTCTAATATTGATTTTTATAAATATTTAAAAGGAGATGTTAAATTAAGATATATGGATGATGATTTAAATATAACTTCAAGAAAAGGTAAAAAAATTGAATATGCTTTTAAAGATTATCAAAATGATTTGGATGATAAAAGTAATTATAATACTACTTCTAATTTTCTTGTCTCACAAAAAAATACTCCTTCAAAAAATAAAGATTTTTCTTCTTATAATTCCTTTTTCCCTTTAAGAAAAAATATTAAATTGATTAATGAAAGTTTGAAAAAACTTAATCAAAAGAAAAAAATTATTATTAGAGATTCAATGTTTAAAACTCAAATACAACAATAATCATTTATTTTATGGTTTTAAATTCCTTTAGAATATATTGTTTATACTTAATTTGTAAATTAATATAATATAATTTAATTAATTTTTTTTTATTAAATTAAATAGATGATAAATCAAATATAATTTAGGGGAAATTTTTTAAATTTTAAATGAAATTTTGTTTTTAAAAAACATTTATGTCGAAATTCAATTCTTTTTTTTTTTTGAAGATTTAGTTTTATTTCTATATTTTGTATCAATTAATGTGTCTTTGTCTGTTGATTTTATTTTATTTTTACAAATAATTTTCTTTATTTTCTAATACCTTATATTCTTTTTTAACAAAATGAATTTTTTCATTGTAACATTTGCAATTACTAATGAATAAAAATAAATAAATAATAATTAATTAAAAAAATAAATTAAAAAATAGACTTCAATATGCCCAACAACAAGTAAATTACTTTCCAAACAATAATAAATTAAAAAGAAAAGAATGATGACAAAAATTTCAAATTCCATAAAAAAGAATGGGTTTTTTGAAATTCAAAATTTCTCTAAAAAATATTTGTTATTGTTTTTAATATTTTCAATTTATTGTTTTAGAAAGAATGAAAAAATACGAAGAATCAAATAAAATGTTCCCTTTAACAATTCATATCCCTAGCCAAGTGAATTTAGAAAGTTTATTGATGAATATAAATATTCTATAAAATAATTTGGATAATGAAACTTATAAAGAATAAGGAAAAGAGTATATTTAATAATTCATTAAATCGATTATTCAAATGGGAAAATTCTCTTAAATGAAGAAAAGAAAATTTATATTTCAATCCAAGGAAAAATTATAGAGAATTGAAAACTTTTTGAATGGGAAGATATTGTGAAAAACAAAAAATTCATACTATGTTTCATGGAATTCAAAGTATTATTCAAATGTTAGAAGTATTATTACTAAAGATAGATATTGTTTAATAGATGACAATTTAAAACAATGGTTAATTGAAATTAATTCTAATTCATCTTTAACTATAAATACTGAAAGGGACGCTCAAACAAAAAATAAATTTATGATTTTTTTGTCACATTGATTTCGAAAAAATTATGATAGGAAATAAAGAATTAGTGGAAGAGATATTATTTGTAGAGGAACTCCAATAAAGATAAAAAATAATTATATGTAAAAGTGGATTCTTTTAATAATAGGGAAAAATAATTGAAATGCATGAGATTAGGTAATTTATATATACAAAAAAAGTATATTAGTAAAAATAAATGTCAAACAAATAAAAAATTTTAAAAATAATTATGGAATAACAAAATTAATTATATATACAATAATAAACTCAAAAAAAAACACCCAATAAAACCTAGAAATTTTTTTAAAAAAATTAGTTAAATGTGTTATAGTTTAAAAATTAAATGAATATATAACAATATATAATAACAAAAATTTAAGAAAATTTAATTCTTAATTTGTTTATATAATTATTAGTTTTATGTGGATTATTAAAATTATTATACGAATATTCACTTGCTTTGAAATTTTCAGTAAAATGTTTATTTCTTCTATTTGAAAACAAAACATTTGTAATTAAATTTTTATTATATTTTTCTTTTATAAAAGAACTTGAATTTAAAGAATCTATATGAATAAATTTTTTATTTTTTGAACTTATAGCTCTCTTATTTTCATAATTTATTATTTTTATATCATTATTAATTTTATTTTCTTTTTCACTTAATTCATTTAATTTATAATTAAAAATATTTGAAGACATTGATTGTTTCTTATGAAATTCAAAAGATTTTTTCTCTGAATCAAATGATAAATTTCTTTTCTGTATTTTTTCATTTTTATTTTTATTTAACTTTGAAATATAATAATTTTCTATTTTATTTATTTCATCTTTTAAATTTTTTACTTTATTTAACATTTCTTTATTTTTAATATTCTTTTCTTTGATTATTTGATTTTTTTCAATTTCTATTTTTAAATTTTGATTTTCTTCATTTAATATTTTATTTTCATTAAATAAATTATCAATATTAATTTTAAATTCTTCATTTTCTTTTTTTAATTTTTTATTTATTTTTTTATTTTTTTTTATTTTTTTTTTTTTTTTTTTTTTATTTTTTTTTATATATTTTTTCAAATTTTGTTTTATTTGTTTTTTGAATTCATTTTCTCTTTTTTTAATTA
>JAEEGK010014882.1_pt1 | contig 17325 bp, 17 predicted proteins | sample 8958771 | NCBI WGS metagenome assembly JAEEGK01 (sample SAMN16246547, study PRJNA631951) | gut metagenome | biome: gut microbiome; feature: rumen; material: SC-attached | host: Bos | place: Iran: Karaj | collected 2018-10
CCTTGAGCGTTCCTACATTCCGCCGGAAGGTGGAAGACTTCCTCGGGAGCAACGGTCTCCGGCTTGAGGAAGTTGATTTGTATCTGGCGGTCCTGGACGCCGACGACCGGATTCTGGCGGGCGGCGGACTCTCCCGCAATCTGATCAAGTGCGTTGCCGTTTCCGAACCGGCCCGTTCCCTCGGCCTTTCCGTCCCCCTCATCTCCCGTCTCATCACCGTCGCCGCAGACCGGGGTTATGCCCATGTGAAAGTCTTCACCAAGCCGGAAAACCGCTCCGTCTTCGAGAGCCTGGGATTCCGCGTGCTGGCGGAGGCCCCCAAAGCCATCCTGATGGAAAACGGCAGGGGATTGGAGGATTACTGCCGATACCTGCGCGCGCACCGGGCCGCCGGCGTCATCGTGATGAACGCCAACCCCTTCACCCTGGGGCATCGGTATCTGATTGAGCAGGCTTCCTCGAAGACGGAAAATCTGGTTGTCATTCCCGTGCGGGAAGACGCCTCCCTGTTCCCTTACTCCGAGCGTCTGGCCATGATCCGCACCGGCTGCGCCGGCCTTGCGGATGTCGTGGAAGGCTCCGACTATCAGATTTCCGCGGCCACTTTCCCGACCTATTTCCTGAAAGACCTGTCCGACGCTGCGGAGACGCAGATGCGCCTGGACATCGACCTGTTCGGCAGGCACATCGCCCCCGCGCTCGGCGCCGCCGTGCGCTTCGTGGGCACCGAGCCCGCCGACCCCCTCACCGCCCGCTACAACGCCCTGATGAAGGAACTCCTTCCGGCATATGGTGTAGATGTGGTCGAAATCTCGCGCCAGACCGCTTCATCGCAACCGATAATGGCCACTACCGTCCGCGCCCTGCTGGACGGGGGACGGTTCAGGGAAGCATCGGCTTTGACTCCCGAATCGACCTGGCCGTACTTGCTGGCGGAGCTCGCGGAGCGGGCGCTGCGGATGGAACTTGATACGCCGATGAAGCCCGGGCTTGTGGGCCCGGATTCCGTAGGGGCGCACAAGGATATGGACTATGACGTGATGCGGAAGGGGATTGCGGCGATCCGGCCGTTCTTCCCGCGGATGGCTCTCGCGGAGACGCCGGAGGAACTCCGGCAGCTCGGTATCGACGCGGAGACCGCGATGCTGGCCGCCACCGGCGGGGTGAACACCCACCGCGGCGCCATTTTCGCCCTCGGCCTCACGCTCTCCGCTGCCGGGCAACTGTCTGCCCGTCGAATGGAAGGCGTTGATAATGAGCGAGTTATTCGAAATTGTCTGGTTGATTTTTCCCAGTCAATATGTCGTAAGTCCTTGAATGAGAGTGAATTGTATTCGACGGCCCCAAGTCATGGAGCCAAGGCGGTCATGGAGTTCGGCGTCAAAGGCGCGCGCGACCTGGCCTGCGAGGGGTACCAGCCCTTGTTCGAGGACTGGCTGCCGTACTATAGGGCATGTCATTTCGAGCGGAGTCGGGAAATCTGCACCTTGCTGCGGATCATGGCAACGTTGGACGATACGTGCGTGATTCACCGGGTGGGGTATGAACGGGCGATGGAGGTGAAGGACGAGGCGAAGGCCATGGCCGGGCGCTTTGACATGGACAAACTCAGAGAAATGTGTGAAAGATATGCGGCGGAAGGGGTGTCGCCCGGCGGTGCGGCGGACATGCTGGCATTGACGATTTTTATGGACTCTATACTCAATTAACACTTTAACTTTTAAAACCTACACAATTATGGTAGAACTGATTCCTCATGGTGTGTATCTCCTGGACGGAAAGACGATCGTTTCCGATCCCGCAGGCCAGCCGGCTCCGGACGAGGCCCGTGAAAACACGATCACCTATGGAATTCTCCGCGCCCATGACGTCGACGGCGGCAAGGGCAAGAAAATGCGCATCCGTTTCGATGCGATGGTCTCCCACGACATCACGTATGTGGGCATTATCCAGACGGCGCGCGCCAGCGGACTCGACAAGTTCCCGCTCCCGTACGCGATGACCAACTGCCACAACTCCCTGTGCGCTGTGGGCGGTACCATCAATGAGGACGACCACGTGTTCGGCCTCTCCGCCGCGAAGAAGTACGGCGGCATCTATGTCCCCGCCAATCAGGCCGTCATCCACCAGTATGCCCGTGAAGCGCTGACCGCTTGCGGCAACATGATCCTCGGCTCCGACTCCCACACGCGCTACGGCTCGCTGGGTAACATGGGCGTGGGCGAAGGCGGCGGCGAACTGGTGAAGCAGCTTCTCCGCAACACCTGGGACATCAACGCCCCTGAGGTTGTCCTCGTTTGGCTGGAAGGCAAGCCGCGCCACGGCGTGGGCCCGCACGATGTCGCCATCTCCCTGGTGAAGGCCACCTTCGAGAGCGGTTTCGTAAAGAACAAGGTGCTTGAGTTCGCCGGCCCCGGCGTCAAGGACCTGCCCATCGACTTCCGCAACGGCATCGACGTGATGACCACCGAGACCACCTGCCTCAGCTCCATCTGGGTCACCGACGAGAAGGTCAAGGAATACTTCGACATTCACGAGCGTCCCGAGGCTTACAAGAAACTCGAACCCGGCAAGGTCGCGTACTATGACAGCATGATCCGCATCGACCTGAGCACCCAGGAGTGCATGATCGCTCTCCCGTTCCACCCGTCGAACGCGTACACGATCCATGAGCTCCAGGCCGATCCCGAAGGCATCCTCAAGAAGGTCGAGGAAGACACCCGCAAGCGCTTTGGCGACAAGGTCCAGGTGGACCTCGTTTCCAAGATCAAGGACGGTAAAGTTGTTGCTGACCAGGCGCTTATCGCCGGCTGCTCCGGTGGTACCTACGACAACCTCTCCGAGGCTGCGACCATCCTGAAGGGCAAGAACATCGGCAATGACTACTTCACGATGAGCTGCTACCCGCAGTCCACTCCGGTGTACCTCGCCACGACCCGCAACCACATCGCCGAGGAACTCCTCGAGGCCGGCGTGGTGATCAAGCCCGCTTTCTGCGGCCCTTGCTTCGGCGCCGGCGACGTGCCCGCCAACAACGGCTTCTCCATCCGCCACACCACCCGCAACTTCCCGAACCGCGAAGGTTCCAAGCCGGGACAGGGACAGATTTCCCTCGTTTCCCTGATGGACGCCCGTTCCATCGCCGCCACTGCGGCGAACGGCGGTGTCCTCACGGCCGCGACGGACATCGAATATGAGGATACCCACAAGCCTTACACCTTCGACGACCGCATCTACAAGAGCCGCATTTACTACGGCTACGGTAAGGCCGACCTCTCCCAGGAGCTCCGCTATGGACCCAACATCAAGGACTGGCCCACGATGTATCCGATGGAGGAGAACATGCTCGTGGAACTCGCCGCTGTCATCCACGACCCGGTGACCACCACCGACGAGCTCATCCCTTCGGGCGAGACCTCCAGCTATCGTTCCAACCCGCTCAAGCTCAGTGAATTCGCGCTGAGCCGCCGTTGCCCGGAATATGTGGGCACTTCCAAGCGGATCCAGGCCGATGACCTCGCGCGCCGCGCGGGCAAGGTTCCCGCCCATGTCGCCGAAGCCCTCGCGAAGGTGGGCGCTTCCGCCGACAACACTTCCTTCGGCTCCTGCGTCTTCGCCAACAAGCCCGGTGACGGCTCCGCCCGCGAGCAGGCCGCTTCGTGCCAGAAGGTCCTCGGCGGCGATGCCAACATCTGCTACGAGTATGCGACCAAGCGCTACCGCTCCAACTGCATCAACTGGGGTATCGTCCCGTTCACGATCGCGCCGGAGACTGCCTTCGACTATGAGGTCGGCGACTTCGTGTTCGTGCCGGGCCTCCGCAAGGCCATCCTCGCCGGCGCCGAGGAAATCGACGCCCAGGTGATCTCCAAGGCCGGTGTCAAGCCCATCCACCTCTACTTCCAGAACCTCACCGCCGCCGAGCGCGAGATTCTCGCCGACGGCTGCCTCATGAACTACTACAAAAACCGCAAATAACACCATGGAAAAGATTAAAATGCTCACCCCGCTCGTCGAAATGGACGGCGACGAAATGACCCGGATCCTGTGGAAGATGATCAAGGACGAACTCATCCTCCCGTTCGTGGACCTGAAGACCGAATACTATGACCTGGGCCTGCCCAACCGCGACAAGACCAACGACCAGGTGACCGTAGACTCCGCCAATGCGGCGAAGCGCCTCGGTGTCGCCGTCAAGTGCGCGACCATCACCCCGAACGCCCAGCGCGTGACCGAGTACAACCTCCACGAGATGTGGAAGAGCCCGAACGGCACCATCCGCGCCATGATGGACGGCACCGTGTTCCGTACGCCGATCACCATCCCGAGCATCCACCCGGCCGTGAAGTTCTGGAAGAAGCCCATCACCATCGCCCGTCACGCCTATGGCGACGTGTACCGCGACGTGGAAATCGTTGCCAATGAGCCCGGTACCGCGAAGCTCGTCTTCGACGGCGTCAACGGCCAGCACGAGGAAGTGGTGGTCCACGAGTTCAAGGGCCCCGGCGTCGTGCTCGCCCAGCACAACCTGGACAAGTCCATCCGCAGCTTCGCCCACTCCTGCTTCCAGTATGCCCTGTCCCTGAAGCAGACCATCTGGTTCGCCACCAAGGACACCATCTCCAAGAAGTACGACGGCCGCTTCAAGGCCATCTTCGACGAGGTGTTCCAGGAGTACAAGGAGAAGTTCGAGGCCGCCGGCATCGAGTACTTCTACACCCTGATCGACGACGCCGTGGCGCGCGTGATGCGTTCCGAGGGCGGCTTCATCTGGGCCTGCAAGAACTATGACGGTGACGTGATGTCCGACATGGTGTCCACCGCCTTCGGTTCCCTGGCCATGATGACCTCCGTCCTGGTTTCCCCGGACGGCAAGTACGAGTACGAGGCTGCCCATGGCACCGTGACCCGTCACTACTACAAGTACCTGAAGGGTGAAGAGACCTCCACGAACCCGATTGCGACGATCTTCGCCTGGAGCGGCGCCTTCCGCAAGCGTGGTGAGATGGACAACCTCCCCGAGCTCGTGAACTACGCCGACCAGCTCGAGGGCGCCTGCTTCGACACCCTGAACGAAGGCCTCGCCACCAAGGACCTGGTGAACCTCATGGAAGGCATCACCCCGAAGTGCCTGACCTCCGCCGAGTTCCTCAAGGCCATCCGCGAGCGCCTCGAGAAGCGCCTGGGTGCGTAAGATGCGTTTTGCAAGTGCCTCAGGCACTGCTTGTTATTATTGAAGAGGTGCACCCCACGGTGCACCTCTCTACGTTTAATTACTTGGAGGTTAGATGCTTAGCTGTTCGGAGGTGCACTGGCAGGTGCACCTCTACCAGCCTTTTTTGATGTTTTCCGCCATTTCGTGGGCGAGGAGGGCGCGTGCTTCGCGGGAGTACCAGGCGATGTGCGGGGTGAGGAAGATGCGCTCGGGGTGCTTGGAATGGAGGTAGGGGTGATCCAGGGGGATGGGCTCTTTCTGGTACACGTCGATGCCGATGCCGGCGATGCGCTCTTCGTCGATGGCGCGGACGAGGTCCGCTTCGACGGCGATGCCGCCGCGGCCGGTGTTGACCAGGTAGGCCGTGGGCTTCATCTTGCAAAGTCCTTCGTAGTCAATGAGTCCGGCGGTCCGCTCGTTGTAGGGGGCGTGGATGCTGATGACATCGGAAGCCGTCAGGAGTTCATCCAGGGAAACGCAGGGATAGTCCTTGCAGTGGCCGGTGCCGGAGGTGGAGTAGTAGATGACCTTCATCCCGAAGGCCGTGCCGATGGCGGCGACTTTCTGGCCGATGGCGCCCATGCCCACGATGCCGAGGGTCTTGCCGCAGAGCTCCGTGAAGGGATGGTCCGCATCGACATGGATGCTTCCGGCACTGTAGCGGCCGTCCTTTGCGTAGGCGTTGTAGTGGAAGGCGCGGCCGGCGAGGGCGAGGATGTGCATCCAGGCCGTTTGTGCGACCGATTCCGTGGAGTATCCCGCGACGTTCCGGACGATGACACCGCGTGCGTCGCAGAGTTTGACGTTGATGTTGTTGATCCCGGTGCCGGCCTCGCACACGAGTTTCAGCTTCGGGCACGCGTCCAGGAAGGCTTGGTCCACGATGACCTTGTTCAGCAGGACCACGTCGGCGTCCGCCGCGCGGACGCGGGCATCTTCGGCCGTGGAGGAGGGGTAGCAGACGAACTCGCCCAGCGCGGCGATCTCGTCCATCGAAGCGTCGCCCATCGTGGCGGCATCCAGGAAAACGATCTTCATATCATGCAAGGGTTGATGGTACAAATATAGGATTTTTTTGTATCTTTGAACAATCTAACCACGACCGGATGGACACGAAACAGGCATATGGAATGCTGGTCCAGGCGCTCAAAAAGCAACTGGACGCCGAGATGCCCCTCGCCAAGGAAGCCGACGACACCCTCGTCGCCAAAGGCCTCCTGTCCAACCCGGCCGAAGCCGCCGCCCTATTCACGGCATCCATCGACGGCTATGTCGACAGGATCGCCCGGGAAGTCGACGCCCCTGCCTACAACACGCACCGCTACACCGTCGCCTTGTACCAACGCGATGACGAGGCTGCGCTTTGCGATGCCATCGCGGACCTCGGTTTCGCGCAGCTCCAGCGCAAGCCCGTGGTCAAGAAAGCCAAGCCGGCAGGGGAGTACGAGAACGCCGTGGCGTTTGTCCTGGGGCTGTATACCTGCTTCGCAATCCTGCACCTGGGCTTCACGGCGGAAGATTTCACGCGGCTGCACAAGCGTGCCATCTACAATTACTATCTGAATCACAGTTCCCGCCAGATCCGCCACCTCTACGACACCGGCTGGCACGGAAAATACACGCATCGCAACATTTTTTACCCGTTAGGGTGATTATTTGAAAAATATTGCTACCTTTGCAATCCCAAACGGCGTTGCGCCGGTTGGTTTATACCACGGGGTATTAGCTCAGTTGGTAGAGCGATAGGTTCGCAATCTATAGGTCAGGGGTTCGAATCCCCTATGCTCCACAAAAATCCCTCTCAGAGTAATCTGAGGGGGATTATTTGTATAAAATGGCCCAAATAATGTCCCATTTTTATCCCGAAACGTAGTTCTGTACGTGTCTGTATTTGTGTGCAGATTGTCATCATCTCAGGACGGTTCAAAACAGCCTCGCGGATCCCAATCTTATATTTGAGTATGGAAAGGAAAGGGATGATGGAAATTGATTTTTCCCCGGTCTTGATGGCGGGGCAGATAGGGCGGTATATATAAATATATATACCGACCCTAAAATCTGCCCCTCAAGACCATCAACGTGAGGAAGGTTCCCTTTCCCTCTTTTTCCCTTATTTCTTCCCTAACTCACCGTGCCATGAATAGAGGATAGATGGCGAATGCCACCGCTACATTCTTTTGGATTAATGATTGGACTTCTGGTCCTTTTTTCTTTTTTTATGTTACATTTCGGATATAGATGTGTTGTATAAGTAGACGGCACGATTGATGAGGGAATAAGCAGTGATGTCACAAGACTATTTGACTGACGCTTTCATACGGCTTCGACAGAAGCTGAGGGTGATTTCCGGACGCGTGATTGCGGATTCGGCAGGGGTGGAAGATATCCTTCAGGATAGTTTCATACGGTTATGGAGAAGGCAATATCCGGTGCAATCTGAAAATGAAGCGGAGGCTTTGTTGACGAGGGCGGTAAAGAATGCGAGCCTGAATGAGAAGAGGCGAAAACGAGGAGAGCCATTGGAAATGGATATTGTCGATGAGAACCCGGATCCGAATGTTAAGGAACGGGCCTACGATGAGCTGAAGCAGAAGATTGACAGCGAATTGACCTCGATACAAAAGTACATATTGGAAGAGAAAGAATACGGAGGGAGGACGCTGGAGGATATTGCGAGGGAACTGAAGATGGAACCGGCGGCGGTGAGGATGCAACTCTCCAGAGCGAGAAAAACACTAAGAAACAGTTTAAGCCATGAATGACAAGGAGAAATACTTGGAACTGATGCGGCGTTACTTTGACGCGGAGACCTCTCCCGATGAGGAGAAGGCGTTGGCGTTGTATGCGGCATCAAGCGATGATCCTGACTTCGAAGGGTTGCGCGGTGTACTCGGATTCCTTTCCATCGGCCATCAGAAAAAAGCGAAGAAGATCCGTGCAGTCCGGTTCTATAGTATTGTGACAGCGGCGGGTGTGGCCATCCTGGCAGCCATAGGCATCAACCTGACCGACAGACGTCCGTTGGAAGAAGACTGTATCCGGTACGCCTATGGTGAGAAGGTGGACGACAATGCTCAAATCATGGCCTCCGTCGAATCCTCCCTGATTGATTTCTTCGGAGATGATACATCTGCGGAAATGAACCTGAAAGAAATGTTCAATCGATGAAAAAGATGCTCATAACCATTTGTCTCCTGTTCCTGCTGACCACTTCGATGAATGCCCAACGGGATTTGAAGACTTACCCTGTCTTCCAGGGAGAGATTGTTCCCGGCAAGATGATGGTGGTCACTGAAGTCCGGGGAGGCGGCATGGCCACCTATAAGCTGGACTACTATAAAGGCGTCAGTTTTCAAGTAGGAGAAGAGCTGGCGGCGAAGGTGGCATCACTCGTTGAAGCGGATGCCGCTGCGACCAATGACCGGGAAACAGAAAAGACCGGTTCTCTTCTGACGTATGCCTTGATCCAGCCCAAATCTAAAGGAAGGGCCAATCGATACCTCTGCTACCAAGCTCGTCCTGTGGCTGGGGAATGGAAGATAACCATCTTATACCTGGAAGGCCCGGCCACCCTTTCCGACCTCCGTTCCATGTTTGAAAAACAATAATCCCGATATGAAGAAGTTCTTTCTGATGCTCCCCGCCTTCCTGATCTTTCTCTCTGCTGCCGCTCAAAGCCAGAAACTCAATTTCGAGGCACCGATCCAAATACTGGACAATAACCAGGGGAAGACCTCACCCCGTTATGCCAGTGATGTAAGTATCACCATGATGCCGACCTTCATCAAAAACGGAAAAGGTCTAGTGGGGTTGTTGGAGACTTGCCATGGTGTCGCATGGGACAGTCATTTGTTCACCGGTCTGGGAGCAGGAGTTTCCTATTCTTTCTTCACGGAGGAAGTCTTCATTCCGGTTTTCGTGGAAGGTCGATACACTCTGCCAGAGCATGGTAGATTCATGCCGTTCTTTTCCTTGAGACTTGGTGGCTTGTTCTGTACGGAAAGGACATCCAACAATTTCACGGCCAATCCTTCCATCGGTGTGTCGCTGAAGCGGTTCTCATTCTCGGCCGGCTATCAGTTCCTTACGGGGATGGATGAGGATTTCCTCCCTGTCGGATTCGGATCTTATGGTTGGGTGAAAACTCCTGTAACGTCACATGGGGTCACGTTCCGAATCGCGTTCTCTCTGTTCTGATACTGTTATTACTTGAAAATGAAATAAATCATGAAAAAGGTTATTTTGATGTTTGCGGCTGCACTGACAACCCTTTCCGCAGTCGCCCAAGAAACAAAACTCAATTTCGAAGCACCCCTGTTCGGTGTAACCAAGAAGAATGTCAAGCCGGCCTGGTCCGTGGTAGCGTTGAGTAACGTGGAAATCGGAGCAAGTTATGCTTTCAATGTTCCTGAGGCCATTACGCCGCTCGGCCATTACGCCGAAGCGACCCTATTGGAACTGCAAACTCGTCCCTGGCGGAACGGGAACCTGTTCTCCTTTGGGCTGACGTTCTCGACGGACCGTCACTACTTGAAACAAGACCAATTTGCTTTCGGAGATGACGGAAGTTTTGTCCAACTACCCCCTATGTCGAGCTGTTTGAGTATGTCCATCGAAAGGGCTGTTTCCCTCCAATTGGGTTATGTCCATGAATTCGGGGACTGGAAAGTAGGTGCCGCCATCCTTCCTGGAATTGGATTGACAACAGAGCGGAACAGCTATAGCACGGTCATATCCCCGGCTGCAGATGTCCTCCGGTTCAGAAATCCCTACCATCGGGCCCCTTATTTCCAGGACAATGCTTCCGGCAACCTGGGTTTTCGTCTGGCGATAAAAGCCGGTGTCTGGTACAAGAATATCGGCCTCTCCTTCGGCTATTATCCAGCAGGTCTCGGACCGACAAGCTTCAGCAAGCGATATGACATGTTCAAAGTTGGATTGTCTTATAAGTATTGATTCTGCTGCAACCACTGGAAGGCGACAGTCTTGGATGTGATTGCTGGAATTATGCATCGGAATTCTCACAGAAATTGAGGATTTGTCATTTATCGGGAAGGGAAAGTGATTGAACAGTATACGGTTATTGGAAGATAATCGCTATATTTGGGCCGGGAACTCAAGGAATAATCTAAAAGAATTCGTTTGATAATGAAAAAGAAAACATCCGCTCTTTCCATCTTTTTGATCGCCCTCGGTGCACTTGAAATCATTTCCCAGGGTTATGATATCATCGGAGGAGGTGCTCCGTTAAAGACATGGGTGATGCTTGTCTTCGGACTCTTCTTGCTTGCCCTGGGCTTAATCATGGCATTCGGGAAAGAACAATCTGCTTCTACCACGTCCAAAGAAGACGCCATGGTCCGGATCGGCGTCTGCATTGGTTGGGGCGCTTGTACCCTTCTGAGTTGGATAGACCAGGATTGTGTGTTTGACCATACAACGGTGGTGAATATCGGGGCGCTGGTCATTTTCATCATCTGGACCGTTTTAAAGAATGAACGAGCCCCTAAGGAATAGTTTTACGGATTCGTTCTGAACAAAAAGCAAAAATGGCAACTCGGTCTTGCCGGGAGCTTCGTTTTTTTGTTGGTTCTCTGGCTGTTTGAACCAGGATGGAGAGTCACCAAAATTCTAGGTATTATCTCCAATGCTTTACTCCTTCTCTCCATGTTGTTGTCATATCGAGCCGAGGAGAAGATGAAGGAAAAGGACAAAGAATAAGGAGTATTGTATATGAAACTGGACAGCGAACAAAAAAGGGTGCTCAAGGCTATTTCTGGTTCCAGCCTTGGATTCATCATCGGTTATCCTCTCATTATGTGGATAGGTGGGAAGTTGGACTCATGGAGAGATGCGTTGGCCTGGTTGGGAGTCGGTCTTATTGTTGCTGTTGTGATGGGAGTTTTCTACGTCCTGGGTTCCAAGATTCCGAAGAAAGACGAATAAAAAAGAACCGCTACCCAAGTCTTCCTTCATGTTGGGTCTAAGCGGTTCTTTTACTTTGTACCTCACCTTAGCACATCGACGGCCTACCTTTACCGCCGATATGACAACCTACTACTGCCTTAGTCTTGAAGAAGCCCTGAAGAGAGCCAAAGCCGCCGGGAAAAAACCTGGTTGTTGGTATGGTGGGATTGTCTTGAAGTCCGGGAAGAGAGGGTTTGCAATCTATCGGGAAGGGAAAGTGATTGAGCAGTATTCGGTTATTGGGAAATAATCACTATGCTCTGGTCGTTATCTCGACCTTCCGCCGCCATAGCCGTTCTCCACTTTCCGGATTTGACCGTCATAATATCCATCGGCAATCTGCTTGACTTCCTTGTCGGCACGGTATAGTTCCCGTTCATTGAACTTGCTTAATTTGCTGGCCATCCAGACAAGCCAGGAGCCGATTGCATGAAGTGTGGTCTTGAATGCTTCGGCAAAAGACGTCATCACATTCTTGATAGCCTGGGCTTCCTCGGGCCAGAAGATGCAATCGTGTTTGCCTCCGCCACGGCACATGAAGCCCGAATAGGCGTAATCTTGGATGGCGTGGATGCAATAGCGGATGGTCTCATCAGCTTTAATCATGTTATTGGAGAAACCAATCAGGAGTGAATCTTTCCAGGCATCGCTGCCGGCGCTTTTATCCGAGTACTTCTCAAAACGCAGCGTTCTGGTTTCCGAAATCAGCCTGTCAAGTACTTCCTCTTTGCTGGTGATTCTTTTTTCCAGATTGTCAACCTCAGCCTGCTTCTCGGTGATCTTAGATTCGGCGCTGGTGAGTGTCGTCTTGGCCTCTAGGGCTTTCTTCTCGGCCTGCTCCTTATCCTCGTTCGCCTTGCGGGCCTGTTCCTTAGCCTCATTTGCTTTGTTTTCAGCCTTGGCCTTCTCGCTCTGGGCCTTGCGCTTCTCTTCCTCCAGCTGCTTCTTTTCCTTCTCCAGCTTCTGCTTGATGAACTGTTCGCGCTCCAGATGGTCCAGCCCGGTCTCAGACTTCTTCTGACCGCGTTCCATATCCAGTGCCTCAGCCACCATGTCCTGCATCTCGGACATGTCGTCGGCATTGAGCTTGATGGATTTTCCGGTCTTCCAGTCCATCCAGTCCCAGATGATATGGGCGTGGTAATTCGGCACCCAGGTATTCTCGTCGGAGGGATTCTCGTAGTGTCCCTCGTCCCGGTGAAGGTGGACCTGGAGCGCCTTGATGCCCCACTTCTTTTCCACCTCTTTGGTGAAGCGGAGTAGGTCTTTGAGCTTGGTGTCTTTTTCAATGACGACGACGCATTCACGGATCGGACTGGCTCCATTCCGGGTGCGCACCTTGCCGTTCTTGTCTGTGTACTGGACGTCCTTCTCCTGCATGGCGCGTCCGGTCTTCTGCTTGACCATGACACGGATGGATTCGAGGTACTGATCCAGGGTGACGCCCTCCATTTCAGGCGCGACATAGGAGGCGTTGTGTTTGGTCAGGTTGAGCCGGACGTAGAGTTTCTTGGGGTTGAGCGATTTGATGTACTCTACGTCCCGCCTGTTGTGGCGTTCGCTCTGGGCGGTATTGCATGGCTTCACATGGACGGAAGCCTTGGGTTTCTGGTTCATTTTGCTAGTGATTTAGTGGGTTGATGATGATGTGGAGCCATGCCCGGGTCATTAGGGCGGAGCCCTGATCGGTGGGTGCAGGGAGAGGCTCACTCCCTGCCCGGGAATTCAAGGGGCAGGTGTCCCTTGCCCAAGCCCTCGGCAGAGCCCACAACTACGGAAGCGGAGCGTGTAGTTATAGTGGGCTATAACAGGGCGAGCCCTGCTGTTAAACTTGCCACCCTCCGGACCGGCTTCACTCCTTTCTTCTTTTCCCTTCATCTCGGGCAGTCATTTGGCACCCTAGCGAAATAGATTGGAGGAAGCCTGGGCGACAGGACGTGCTTCTTTCGTCATGGGGTTCTGTCGCCGGAGGGTTACCTCTTCCCGTCTTTTCTCTATCCAGTTAGGAATATAGGGAAAAGGGTCGGGAAGAATCTACGATGTCCCACATGGATCCGCCGCTAGGCATACTTCCGAACCAAGTGCGCGATGGCTTCCTCGAGGAGAGCTCGCTTGGTCCTTCCGGTCTTAAGCGAGAGATCCGTGAATTGCTCTCCAATACTCGCGAGGCAACTGACGTTGATCTGCTTGAGCTCCTCGCGAGTCTCGCCCTTCCGTGGATGTCCACGGTTGACGTTCTGTGCCTCGCGGAGAATCTTCCTCTGCTCTTCCGGAGTAGGGGATAGGGGAGTCGCTAGGGAATTAGTGGGATGGGATTGCGCTTTCCGCTTGAGTTTCTTTTTCTTCGCCATAGTCTAGTTAGTTATCGTTAAACATCCCGGTCGTATGGCGAAAAGCCACAACTCGACCGAGCTGTGGCAAAGATAGGTAAATATTGATATAACTAATTGCTAGTTAATTAGTTGGATAGTAGATTCGTGCAATCGAGCGCAATCTCCCCAGAAAGATTCGGTGGTTAAGTTGTGGTTAAGTAAAAAAGAAAAACCCCATCTGGCGCATGTCAGACGGGGTTTTAGCGTGACTCCTACAGGATTCAAACCTGTAACCTCTTGATCCGTAGTCAAGTGCTCTATTCAGTTGAGCTAAGGAGCCGTCATTAGGGCCTGTGGCCCTGTATTTTACGCTTCGGCTTTCTTCGCGACGAACTTCTTCTCCTTGATCCTGGCCTTCTTGCCGGCGAGATTCCTGAGGTAGAAGATGCGGGCCCTGCGGACCTTACCGACCTTGTTGACCTCGATGGACTCGATGGAGGGGAGCTCGTAAGGGAAGATTCTCTCGACTCCGATTCCGCTGGAAACCTTGCGGATGGTGAAAGTCCTGGTGAACGGGGTGGCACCACAAATCTGGATGACCACGCCTCTGAACTTCTGAAGTCTTTCCTTGTCACCTTCCTTGATCCTGTAGGTCACGGTAATGGTGTCACCGGCCTTGAACTCAGGATAGGAAGCGGCTTTGTTCTGAGAGAATGCCTGCTCTACAATCTTGATGTAATCCATAACAGTCAAAAATCTATTTCAATCGCAACGTTACTAAACAAACTTAACCCTAAAACAGTAAGAGGTTGCTTTTTGTGGACTGCAAAGGTATATATTTTTTTCTATTCGTCAAACTTTTTTCCAAGTTTTTCGAAAAGATTCTTGTCATCGCGGCTGAGGTTGGGGCGGAAGCTGTCGCTGTTCTTCATATCTTCAATGACCCTGCGCTCGTCCCTGCTGAGCTTCTTGGGGACCCAGACCATGACCTGGACGTAGAGGTCGCCGCGGCCCGAGCCGTATCCGCTGACGGCCGGGAGGCCCTTTCCGCGGAGACGGAGAGTCGTGCCCGACTGCGTGCCGGGGTCGATCTTCATGCGGTAGCTGCCGTCGAGGCAGGGGACGGTGATCTCGCATCCGAGCATGGCGTCGATGACGCTGATGACCTGCGTGAAGTAGAGGTTGTTGCCTTCGCGCTGCAGCTGGGGATGCTTGGTCTCCTTGATGACCACGAGCAAGTCGCCGTTGGTGCCGTTGTGAGGAGCGGAATGGCCCTCGCCGCGGACGGTGAGCTGCATGCCTTCCTCGACGCCGGCAGGAATCTTGACCTTGACGGTCTCGCGGCGGCGGACCAGACCAGTGCCGCTGCAAGTGCGGCAGGGATTGGTGACGACCTTGCCTTCGCCCTGGCACTGAGGACAGGTGGAATATGCGACCGTGCGGCCGAACAGCGAATTGGTGATATTCTGTACCTGGCCGGAGCCCTTGCAGGTCGGGCAGGTCTTGATGTCGGAACTGTTGCGCGTTCCCTTGCCCTGACAGTCGGGGCAGGGACGGTTGCGCTCGATGGTGACTTCCTTCTCGACTCCGGCATTAATCTCCTCGAGGGTGAGGGTGACGCTGGTGCGGATGTCGCGGCCGCGGAAAACGCGCTGCTGCTGGCTCTGGCCTCCGAAGCCGAAACCCCCGAAGCCGCTGCCGAAACCTCCGAATCCTCCGAAACGGCCTCCGAAGAGGTCGTTGAGGATGTCGTTGAGGTTGCCGAAGCCCTGACTCCAGTCGGGTGCTCCGCCCGCACCGTCGGTGCCGGCGAATCCGAACTGGTCGTAACGGGCTTTCTTGTCCGGGTCGCTGAGGACGGAATAAGCCTCGGACGCTTCCTTGAACTTCTCTTCCGCGGTCTTCTTCTCCTGATCGGAGCCGTTCACCCAGCGGTCGGGATGCCACTTGAGGGCCGCTTTCCTGTAAGCGGCCTTGATATCGTCCACAGAGGCGTTCTTGTCAACGCCCAGAACTTCGTAATAATCTCTTCTCTCTGCCATAGTATTATGCTCCCACCACTACCTTGGCATAACGCAGAACCTTTCCGTTCAGGAGATATCCCGTCTGGACGACATCCAGGACCATGCCTTTCTGCGACTCGTCCGGGGCGGGGAACTGGGCGGCGGCTTCGTGGAAATCCACGTCGAACTTCTCGCCCTTGGCCTCGATGACGGTGAGCCCCTTGGTCTTGAGGTATGCCATGAGCTTGTTGTAGATCAGGTCGGTGCCTTCCTTTGCCGCCGTGTCGCTGGACTCGGCGAGCATAGCAATGGCTCTCTCGAAGTCATCCAGGACAGGGAGGAGCCCCTTGATGGTGTCGGCGGAGGCGCTGCCGACCAGGCTGAGCCTGTCCTCGGCGCTCCTGCGGCGGAAGGTCTCGAACTCGGCCATCAGACGGAGATAGTCGTCCTTCGCATCCTTGTAGCGGGCTTCCATCTCTTCGGCTTTCTTTCCGCTCTCTTCAGCCTTTTTTAGGGCTTCGGCGAGTTTCCTCTCGAGTTCCTCCACCTTCTTTGCCTCTTTCTTCATCTCTTTCTTCGAAGGCTGGGGTGCGTCCTTGCGTACTTCTTCCTTTACGGTATCCTGCGCCTCTTCGGTGATATTTGTCTTTTCTGTTGCCATAATGAATGATTTGTTCTTTATTCCCTTGCACAAATAATCTGCCAACCGCCTTTTACTGACACTTTGTCAGCGCATTTCTGCGATTCCGGCTGCAAAAGTACTTTTATTTCAGGATAATTCCTATCTTTGCGGCGAGATTGGCCTCAAGGGCCGGTCAAGTGTACTTGGCACCACTATAAAAACAAGACAATGAAACATTCCACTACCTATGTGTGGCTCGCAGTGATATTCTGCGTATGCCTCGTGTCCTCCAACCTTTTCGTTCCCCGTACCTGGCAGGTCGGGTCCCTCCCGCTCCAACTCTCCGGAGCCATCCTCATCTGTCCGATTTCGTATATCGTAAACGATTGCCTTACAGAGATATATGGCTATAAGGCCGCGATGAAGGTCATCGTAATGGGTTTCGTGATGAGCCTTTTCATCAGCCTGATGGCCGGTCTCGTGACCAAACTTCCCGCACCCCTTTACGAGGACAACCGCTCCCTGTCGGAGTCGTTCAACTCCCTTTTCGGCCTCGCTCCCCGTACCGCCGTAGCTTCGCTGCTGGCCTTCTTCGCCGGCTCGACCGTCAATGCGCGCATCATGAGCCTGATGAAGGAGAAATCAGGCGAGAAGGGTTTCGGCTGGCGTGCCATACTTTCTTCACTGGGAGGGGAGAGCGTAGATTCGCTCATATTCTTCCCCATGGTATTCGCAGGCATCATGCCGTTGATGGGCATTCTGACCCTTGTCCTTACTCAGGTCGTATGCAAGACCCTCTATGAGCTTGTGGTCCTTCCGCTTACCTCGCTCATAGTCCGCATTCTCAGGAAAAAAGAAAATGACATTCAATATGCATAGTGAAAGAGAGAAGGAAGGCCTGAAGGCCCTTGGCCACGAGGCCCGTTACAGCGAGACTTACGATCCCTCCGTGCTGGAGGCTTTCGAGAACCGGCATCGGGAGAACGACTACTGGGTGCGTTTCAACTGCCCCGAGTTCACGACTCTGTGTCCCATCACCGGCCAGCCCGACTTCGCCGAGATCAGGATATCGTATATCCCTGATGTCAAGATGGTTGAGAGCAAGAGTCTCAAACTCTACCTCTTCAGTTTCCGCAGCCACGGGAGTTTCCACGAGGACTGCGTGAATATGATTATGAAGGACCTCATCGCGCTGATGGATCCGAA
>JAEEGK010014884.1_pt1 | contig 17324 bp, 18 predicted proteins | sample 8958771 | NCBI WGS metagenome assembly JAEEGK01 (sample SAMN16246547, study PRJNA631951) | gut metagenome | biome: gut microbiome; feature: rumen; material: SC-attached | host: Bos | place: Iran: Karaj | collected 2018-10
AGAAATTGCAGAAAACTGACATTCCTGTTGCCCACAAACAGGCCATCCTTTCAGCAAAATCATGGGGTATGAATACCTCTTATGGAGTTGGTGACGCATTCGCTAACGCTATTGAAGCAGGTGCAACCGCAGCTGAAGCAACCGAAAAGGAAATTGAAGCTTTACAAATGATTTACAAAACTCCTATTGAAGGACAAGGCAAACTGATGGATGATGCGGATCACTCCTCATTTGATGTAAGGGATTACATGAACAAATATAAAAAGGCAATGACTTCTGTTGTTAAGGCCGCAATGGATGATGGAGTGCACTACGGTAACATTGTAACAGTCCCTGCATACTGTGTTGGAGATATCGGACACCACATAGGACAATCCACATACAACATGTGTAAGGATGACATGACCTTGGCAATCGTTCAAGCAACCGCAGAGGTTATTGATGCAACCTTAAGAAACAACCTTGACAATTATAAATCCGCATTTGACGTGCTAAAATTATCCACAGGTTCATCCGCTTGTGCAACTGAATTCATTTTGGAATTGGACGGATTCAATGCACCGATGGTTGTAGATTTATTCTCCAAAAGGTTCCACAACTTTGTACAGCAATACCCAACTAGAGGTGCTGCTGCAGAATTGCACAACTGTGACTTTATGGACATGATTCACAGAGGTTCCACTTACATAACTGCTGCAAGAAAAGCAAGAAGCAGTGCAAAAATCGATCTTGTACCTAAAGTTAATGGATTTGCTGTTGACTTAGGCGCAATTACCCACAATGAAGTTCTTATGAACCCACAAAGATACACATATCCTGCATGTGGTATTACAGTAAGATTCTCCTCATTAATGAGACTTGCAGACTACCCATGCTTGCTTACTCCTGAACCTGTAACTGCAACCATGATGACAAACATCATTGCACTTAACAAAGAAGTTCCTGGTTCACCTGTAAGAGGATGTAAAAACTGTGCTTCTTGTATCATTGATGCAAAACACGAATATTGTCAATGGAAAGAATCTGTATAGATAAGTTTAAGGGATAATTTAAAGATTTAACTCTTTATTTTATCTTTATTTTTTTTTTAAGGATTCAAACTTAATTAATATAAGATTATTTAAATATAGGAGAGAAATTATGGCTTCATGTAATATTACTAAAAAATTCATTGCAGAGCTTATAGGTACCTTTTTCCTAGTGTTCTTCGGTACTGGATCTGCAGTTGTAACTTTAATTATTGATGATGGTGTTGATCCTGGTGCAGCGGGTATTGGACTCCTTGGTGGTTTAGGGGACTGGTTAGCTATTGGACTTGCATTCGGATTAACTGTAATGGCATGTATTTACTTATTTGGAAAAATTTCAGGTGCACACTTAAACCCTGCTGTAACAATCGGATTGCTTGTAAGCAAAAACATTTCATTAATTGATAGTGTTTACTACATCGTAGCACAAGCAATCGGTGCAGTTTTAGGAAGTTTATTATTATTCGTATGTTTAGGTACTCCTGCTGTAACAATTGGAGGATTAGGTGCTACTGCGCCTGGTTTGAGTGTAGGATATGTTCCAGCAATGATTGCAGAGTGTATCGGTACTTTCTTCTTGATGCTTGTTGTAATGGGTGTTGCTGTGGATAAAAAGGCAGACCCTGGTGTTGCAGGTATTTCCATTGGTATGACTGTAGCTGCTGTAATCATTGTACTTGGTGCATTCACTGGTGCATCCATTAACCCAGCACGTACCTTTGGTCCTTACTTAATGGACACCTTGCTTGGTGGAGCTAACCTTTGGGGATTCTTCCCAATTTATTTAGTTGGTCCTATTGTAGGTGCTATCCTTGCAGCTTTAGTATACTCATACTTAGCTAAAGGAAACGATGCTTGTGCATTGCCACAACCATTTGAAGAATAATATTTTTTTAAAATAAGAGTTTTCTCTTATTTTCTATTTTTTTTATTTTTGTAATTATTAGAATTTCCCAACTTTTTTTAATTTTTGAAATTGTTGACCATTTTTCAAATTTTTTATCTATTTATTTTCTATAATTGAATATTTTTTAATATTTTTTAAGATTTATATAAAAATTGTCCATTTTTTAATATTTTTATTTATACAGTTTTATAAAATTTTTCTAATTTTCTATACAAAAGTTTAAATATAAGATAAAATAAATATTTAATCAACTAATTGTTCTAAAAGATATGAACATTTAATTACATTAACTTTGGAGGGATTAAAATGTGCACTGCAAGTGAATATCTAACAGCAAAACATTATTTTGGCAGAAACTTTGACTATGAAATTTCATATAATGAAAGAGTTTGCATAACTCCAAGAAACTACGAATTCAAATTTAGAAAAATAGATGATATGAAATCACATTTTGCAATTATTGGAATTACTGCAGGCATTGATGAATATCCTTTATATTATGATGCTTGCAATGAAAAAGGAGTGGCTATTGCAGGTCTTAACTTTGCGGGCAATGCTGTTTATAGGGAAATTGAGGACGATATGGTTAATGTGACACCATTTGAATTCATTCCTTATTTGTTATCGCAGTCAGAGTCGATAGAGGATGTTAAAGAATTACTTCTGAATCTTAATTTAGTGAATATAAACTATTCGGAAAACTTACCTTTATCTCCTCTTCATTGGATGATTGCTGATGAGAATTCATCTATTATTGTTGAACCTTTAGAAGATGGATTGAAAGTTTATGATAATCCCGTTGGGGTTTTAACTAATAATCCTACATTTGACATGCAATTATTCAATTTGAATAATTATAGGAACTTGTCTGTTAAAACACCGGAAAATACTTTCTCTAAAGATCTTGAATTGGATACTTATAGCAGAGGTATGGGTGCAATTGGACTTCCTGGGGACTTGTCTTCTGCATCAAGATTTGCAAAAGTGGCATTCACTAAAGAAAATTCATTTTCCGGCGAAAGTGAAAGTGAAAGCGTTTCCCAATTTTTCCATATTTTGGCGTCTGTTGAACAACAGAAAGGATTGACATTTATTGATGATCCAGATTTATATGAATATACAATTTATTCATCCTGTTACAACACAAATAAGGGTATTTTATATTATAAAACATATGACAATCATCAAATAACTGCTGTAGATTTAAATAAAGAGGATCTTGATAGTGAAAGTTTGATTATTTATCCTTTAATTGATGAAGCGCAAATAAATTTTGTAAATTGATTTTAAATCTTTTTATTTATTGTAATTTTTTATACAATTTTTAAAAAGTTTTTATTAAACTAGATTATTATAATTAATTAATCTTAGGAGGAATTATTATGGTAGATTTAAAAGGAACAAAAACTGAAGAAAACTTAAGGGCAGCTCTTGCTGGCGAATCTCAAGCTCGTGTAAAGTATGAATTTTATGCTTCTCAAGCTAAAAAAGATGGTTATGTGGAAATAAAGGACATTTTTCAGGAATCATCTGACAATGAAAAAGAACATGCAAAAATATGGTTCAAGCTCTTAAATGGTGGAAAAGTGCCTGACACTTTAAGCAACCTTGCAGATGCTGCAGCAGGTGAGCATGAAGAATGGACTGTAATGTATAAGGAATTTGCAGAAATCGCTAGAGAAGAAGGATTCGAGGATATTGCAGATTTATTTGATGCAGCAGGTGCTACTGAAAAGGCACATGAAGATAGATACAATGCTTTATCTGCTAAGATAAAAGCTGACAAAGTCTTTAAAAAAGATGAAGAGATTGCATGGAAATGTAATAACTGTGGTTACATACATATTGGAAAAGAGGCACCTGAAGTCTGTCCATTATGTGATCACCCACAAGCACACTTCAGAAAACAGGACACAAGTTATATCTAATTTTTTAAACAATAGCTAGTTAATTTTGTTTTTTTATAGAATTAACTAGTGTTTTTATTTTTTTATATTTTCTTTCCTTCTTGATTTTAGATTATAAATAGTGTTCAACCTTCTTGTAATCCTAAAATATCTATTTTTATACAAAAACTTTTTAAATGATTACTATTAAATATTATAATATGTTAGTATATTTGCTGTTTGATAGCAAGATTCTAACAAAAATATTAAACTCTTATGGACTATAATATTTAGAATTTGATTAATAATTAAATAGCTATTCACTACTCTATTTAAACTAATACAGTTAATCAAAATAAACATTTTAAATATTGTCCTTTGGATGTGGCGAAAAGCTGAACAAGAGGTTATATAAATGATGTACAAATATATTAGAGATGCATGGAAAAATCCAGATGAGTCTTATGTAAGAGAACTTATGTGGCAAAGAGTTCCTCAATGGAGGAAACAACCTGCAATCACTAGAATCGACAGACCAACCAGAATTGATCGTGCAAGATCTTTAGGTTACAGAGCTAAAAAAGGTTTCGTGGTTGTAAGAGTAAAAGTTAGACGTGGTGGACGTAGGAAAACTCGTTTCAAACATGGTCGTAGACCAAAAAGAATGGGTGTAAACAAAATTACCATGGCTAAGTCTATTCAAAGAATCGGTGAAGAACGTGTAGCTAAAAAATACCCTAACATGGAAGTATTAAACTCTTACTGGGTATGGGCTGACGGAAAATACAAATACTTTGAAGTAATCTTAGTAGACCCACAAAGTCCTTCTATTAAAAACGACCCTAAAATCAACTGGATTTGTGAAAAACAGCACAGAAGCAGAGCTCTCAGAGGCTTAACCAGTGCTGGTAAAAAAGGCCGTGGCCGTAGAAATAGAGGAAAAGGTAGTGAAAAAAGATTAAAATAATCTTTTTTTAATTTTTCTTTTCTTTTTATTTTTTTATTTTTTTAAAAACTATTTTTATTATTAATCTATACTTTTTTTACAATTATTATCATTTATTTTATAATTTTAATCAAATTTAAATTAATTTTATTATTGGGATTGTTAATTATGATTCATAATATCAGATATCGTGTCTTTATTTACGAAAATGAGGACAAAGATGAAGTTTTAGAAGCTCTTTTAAATATATTGCCTACTGCAGAACCTGAAGTGGAAGAGGCAGAAGGTCTTTTGGAAGAGAAAATGCTTATTTTAACCGGAACCGTTTCCAAAAAAAGGGAAACAAAGGAATTCCTAAACACTCTTATAGAGTCCATTGGAGAAGATCAGCTTGTCAAATTGTATAATGATTTAGATAGGAAAATGGATGAAAAGGGTAACTTATTCTTAAGGTTATCTAAGGAAAAGGCATTAGAAGAGGAGTGGGAAATTCTTGACGGTGGAGACAGCATTCACTTAAAGATTAAAATAGCCGCATATCCTGCTAAAAAAGAGGTTGCAATCAAGAAAATCTCTGAAATATTCCCTGAGAATATCAAAAAAGATTAGAAACTATTTTAAACATTAATAATAAATTATAAAATATAAATATTCTAGAAAAATTCTAAAATATTCTAAAAACTATTCTAACATTTATCTAAAAAAATTATTTTAAAAAGCGAATTAAGGTAATCAAATGAAATTTTATGACTTGAATCTAAGAGGACAGAATTACGATAATGATTTGGCTTTGGTTATGGAAGCCAATAAGTTCGGATGGGATTATCTTAATTTGAATTATTCTCCAGATAACTTTGAAAAGGCTCTTGACTATAAGGATGATTTGATTGGGGAATTATCATCAGTCGACTTCAATCAAACTTATAGAAATAAAAAAACTAATTTTGAACATGCTGAGCTTTCTATGGGAATAAATATCCTAAATGCCAATTCCAATGAAATCAGAAAGATTATCAACAAATATCGCAATAAGTCCAATTACATCAGCTGTTTAGGTGGGGACTTAAAGATCAATCGTGCCGTTTGTGAAAACCATAGGATTGATGTCTTGTCAAGACCTTACTATAAAAGAAGAGATTCAGGTATGAATCATGTATTGGCAAAGGAAGCTAAAAGAAACAATGTAGCAATTGAATTATGCTTTAGGGATATCCTAAACAATCATCTCAGATACAGGGCTAATGTAATAAGCAGCTTTAAGGAAATCCTTAAGTTCCATCGCAAATTCAAGTTCCCATTGATTCTCACAACTGATTCCAAATCAATTTATGATGTTCGCTCTACAAGGGATATTGTATCCTTCTTTAAATCCATTGGATTTAGCAATGAAGAGATATACAATGGATTTTATTATTATCCTAAGCAAATCGTTGACTTCAATAAGGAAAGAAAAGACATGATAATTAAGGGAGTAAAAATCATTGATAGTGATGATTTCACTGACACTTATGACAATAGGATAAGTGATTTGGAAGAATTTGATGAATCTGAAGACTTTAATGATGGCTTTGATGATTTGATTGATGATGAGGATTTGGAATTCATTGAGGAAATTGAAAATGGTTTAGAGGAGGATGAATTATGAAACTAAAGGTATTGCCTCCTACATTAAGGAAAAACCATCATTACATGATTCTTGATGTAAAGTCAGAAGTGGAAATATCCATAGAGGATATGCTTGTATATTGCTGGGATGCTTGCATTAGATACTGGGGAGAGAACCATTCAAGCAACTTTGACTTATGGGTCATGAGACATTATCTTATTGAAGAAAGCACTCATAATAACGAAGCTATTTTCAATTATAAGACAGTCTTAAGATGCGGAAGATCCTATGAGAATGATGTAAGGGTTGCGCTATCCACTTTAACAAGGCAAAACAAAAGGAAAATTGCCATCAATACAATTGGAGTTTCCGGAACAGTCAAATCAGGAATTTCAAAATTCATTGATGGGGATATCATCCAATAGAACTTTTTTTTAAATCCGTTACTATTTTAAATCTTTCTATTTATTTCCTCTCTTTTTTTTAAAAAATTTCTCTTTTTCTTTTCAATAAATCAATAATAAAATAAAAATTTGAAAACATTTATAAATAACTTTATTATAATATAGTATTGACAGAAATATCAATAAAATACATATTACCAAATAACAGAATGTTTGGTTTATTTTTTAAAATTAATTTGAATTTGTTTAAACGTAAATTATGGCTGAAATTTTATTTATTCTTTTTATAAGGTCGTAATTTAGAAGATAAGATGAAAATAAGATGAAATGAGTTAAATAATGCATAATCTTTAAATTTAAAAATAAATTTAAAAAGTATTTAGTTTATTTATTATTTGATAAAGTTATTATGCTGTTATTATTTTAGATAAATTGGATTGATTTTAAATAAAATATGTAATTTATTAAGTAATTTGTTTGTGAAATTAAAAATTCTAGAAAAAAATAGGTGATATTAAATGCAACCTTTACAACAACAAAATGCTGGCTATGACAGAGCAATTACTGTATTTAGCCCAGATGGAAGACTTTTCCAAGTAGAATATGCAAGAGAAGCTGTAAAAAGAGGAACCACCTCTTTAGGTCTTAAATCCAAAGAAGGTGTAGTTCTCATTGTAGATAAAAGAACTGTAAGCAGATTAGTAGAAGCAAAATCTATTGAAAAAATATTCCAAATCGACAATCATATCGGTGCTGCTACCTCTGGTCTTGTAGCTGATGCAAGAGCATTGATTGAAAGAGCACGTATTGAATCTCAAATTAACAGAATTACCTATAATGAACCAATTCTTGTTGGAGGTTTAGCTAAAAAAATCTGTGACATGAAACAAATGTACACTCAAAATGGTGGTGTAAGACCTTTCGGTTCAGCACTCATCATTGGTGGAGTGAATGGTGAAGAAGTAAAATTATTCGAAACAGACCCAAGTGGAGCTTTAATCGAATACAAAGCAACTGCTATCGGATCTGGTGTACAAGCAGCTATGGATGTCTTTGAAGAAAGATATGAAGACGACATTAGCTTAGAAGATGCAATTAGCTTAGGTTTAGATGCACTTTACGAAGCTACTGAAGGAAGAACCACTGCTCAAAGCGTTGAAATAGCTGTCATTGAAGTAGATACTCAAAGCTACAGAAAGTTATCTGACGATGAAGTATCTGAGTATGTCGAAGCTCTTCTTGAGAGAAATGCTGAAGAAGAGGAAGAAGAATCCGAGGAAGAGGCTGAAGAAGTAGTCGATGAAAAAGCAGATGAAACTGCTGAAGCTGAAGCTTCCGAAGAGACTTCTGAAGATGTAGTAGATGAAAATGTTACTGAAGAAAGCGTTGGTGAAAAAGATTCTGAAGAGTAAGGCTTTAAGGGAAACTGCAAAGTTTGGCGTAAAGCTAGTTCTTACAGAAAAATTCTTAAGCGAACATAAACATTTAAGGATGATTATTAAGTACATCTAAAATCTTAGATGATATGGGGTTATCCCACATCTTTCTCAACATTCTTAAATTTTTATATTTTAATTCTTGAGTTCATTCTGAACTCATTTTCATTTTTACATTTTTATTAATGTATATAAATTACATTTTTTATTTTTTTTAAAATGTATAAAAGCAATATCAAATTAATTGGTTTTTGGTGAGTAAGCATGGTAAATGTAGATGATGCTATTATTGCAAGATTAGAATCTTTTGGAGAAAAATTTGAAATTTTAGTTGATCCTGATTTAGCTGCAGACTTTAGAAATCCAGATAATGAAAAAGAAATTGAAATTGAAGACATATTGGCTGTTGAAGAAATATTCAAGGATTCCAAAAAAGGAGACAAGGCTTCTGAGGAAGCTATGGAAAAGGTATTTGGAACAACTGATGTTTTGGAAGTGGCTAGTCAAATTCTTCTAAAAGGGCATGTTCAATTAACTGCTGAGCAAAGAAGACAGATGCAAGAGGACAAGAGAAAACAGGTTATTGCTAAAATAGCTAGAGAAGGTATTAACCCTCAAAACGGTCTTCCACACCCTGCAATGAGAATTGAAAATGCTATGAACGAAGCTAAAGTTAAAGTCGATGCATTTAAATCTGTTGATGAACAGGTTCAAATAGCTTTAAAAGCAATTAAAGTTTTAATCCCAATTAAATTTGAGAAAGTTAAAATGGCTGTTAGATTACCAAGCACAGCAGCTGGTCAAGCTTATTCTGCAATTCGCCCATTTGGAAAAATTGTAAATGAAGAATGGCAACAAGATGGTTCTTGGATTGGAATTGTAGAAATGCCTGGTGGTCTTCAAGATGATTTTAATCATAAAATGGCTTCTATCTCAGGAGGAGAAGCTGAAACTAAATTAATAAATTAGCTATATGAATGATCTATTGGCAATAAATGGCTAATGGATTTTAATTTGATTAGATAATAAGAGACTAATCGGATTAACCTTATAGGTGTTTTAATTTAGGTGTGTAGTTGAATTTAATATACTCTTATGGGAAGTATATGTATGATATATGTGAATGAAAAAGATTTAGTTGTTCCTGGAGAATTATTAGCAGAGGATGATTATTATCCAGGAAGAGGAACCTTTGAAGATGATGGAAAAATTTGTTCCAAACTCTTAGGTTTAGTTTCTTTAAGGAATAAGAAAATTAGTGTAATTCCTTTGAAAAGCAAATATCTTCCTAAAAAAGGAGATGTGGTTATTGGTAAAATCGATGATGTCAGATTTTCCATGTGGGGAGTAGACATTAACTCACCATACTCTGGTATCTTACCTGCATCTGAAGTATTCGGAAGAGAGAAAAAGGAATTAAGTAGAGTATTTGACATTGGAGATGTTCTTTTCTTAAGAATCGTCGATGTCGATGAAGTTAAAAAGGTTAAATTAGGTTTAAAAGGCCGTGGAATGGGCAAATTCAAAGGTGGAGTTATTGTAGATATCGCTCCTACCAAAGTGCCTCGTTTAATTGGTAAGAAAGGTTCCATGATCAACATGATCAAGGATAAAACCGGCTGTAAGATTGTAGTCGGTCAAAATGGTCTTGTTTGGGTAAAAGGTAATGAAGACATGGAACAAATCGTTAAAAACATTATCAAATTAATCGAAAGAGAAGCTCATACCTCTGGTTTAACTGATAGAATTAAAAACAAGCTTTGTTTACTTATTGACGGCGAATTACCTCCAGAAGAGGAAGAAGTCGAAGAAGTGGAACAAGAAGAAGAGGAAGAAGAGGATGCATTTGAAGAAGGTTTGAAAAAACCTGAACTTCAAGATTTCAGAGATGAAGTTGAAAAGGAATTAGCTGAAGAAGGATTCATTGATGAAGACTCAGAAGAAGACGAAGATGATGATGAGGATTCTGATGATGAGGAATTCGAAGAGGACTTGGAAGACTTCAATGATGAAACTGAAGATTATGAGGATATCGATGAAGAAGATTTGGATGATGAGGATTCTGAAGATGATGAAGACTTAGATGATGATTCTGAAGAAGACATCGAAGAATTTGAAGACGATATCTCTGATGAAGAATTGGAAGATGTAATCTCTGAAGCTATTTCTGAAGATGAAGATGAAATTGTTGAAGAATCTGAAGATGAAGAAGACGTTGAAGAAGATTCAGAAGAAAGTCCAGAAGAGGAAGCTGTTGAAGAATCTGAAGAAGAAAATGAAGATGATTCTGATGATGATGAGGATGATTCAAAAGATGAAAAATCCAAAAAACCTAATTTCATGGACACTTATGAATACATCAATGAGCAAAAAAAGAATAATAAATCTTCTTTTGATTTAAGTCGTGCAGATAATTCTAAATCTCCTACTTTAAACATTTCACAAGGAAGAGGTATTTAAGCTGTTGAATTAAAAATTTAATAATTATTGTTAATTATGAATGTGATTTTAAGAGGTGTTTTTTATTATCTCAAATGACAAAGAATTAAGAGCTGACGGCAGAGCTTACAATGAGCTCCGTCCAATTAAAATTGAAGCTGGAGTCTTGAAAAGAGCAGATGGTTCTGCTTACTTGGAAGTTGGTGGAAATAAAATTTTAGCATCTGTATACGGCCCAAGAGAATCCTATATCAGACGTTTATTAAAACCTAATACTGGTGTAATTAGAGTAAGATACAATATGGCTCCATTTTCAGTAGATGACCGTAAAAGACCTGGTCCAGATAGAAGATCAACTGAAATTTCCAAAATCGCTGCTGATGCACTCAGACCTGCTTTAATGTTGGAATCTTTCCCAAGATCAATGGTAGATGTTTCAATTGAAGTAATTGAAGCTGAAGGAGGAACCCGTTGTGCAGGAATCACTGCAGCTGCTGTAGCTTTAGCTGATGCAGGTATTCCAATGAAAGATATTGTAGTTGGATGTGCTGCAGGTAAAGTAAATGACCAAATCGTTTTAGACTTATCTGAAAAAGAGGATAAGGAAGGACAAGCTGACGTTCCTATCGCTATCATGCCAAGAACCGGTGAAATTACTTTACTTCAAGCAGACGGTAACTTAACTGAAGAAGAATTTGAAGAAGCTTTGGACTTAGCTATGGAAGGATGTATGAAAATTAGCGAACTCCAACATGAAGCTTTAAAGAACAGGTATAGTTCTGAATAGGTTGTGAAAATATGGATATTGTACCAGAAATTACTAGAAAAAGTATTACAAGACTTATAAATGATGGTAAAAGAGCTGATGGAAGAGCTTTTGATGAAAGAAGAGATATTTTCATTGAACCTAATGTGATTGAAAAGGCAGAAGGTTCTGCAAGAGTTAAATTAGGTGACACTCAAGTTATTGTTGGTGTAAAGCCAACTATTGGTGAACCATTCGGTGACACTCCTAATTTAGGTGTCTTAATGACCAATTGTGAACTATTGCCAATGGCTGCTCCTGGATTTGAACCAGGTCCACCTAGCCCTGAATCCATTGAACTTGCACGTGTAGTAGACCGTGGAATTCGTGAAAGTGAATTAGTGGACTTGGAAAAGCTTTGTATTGAAGAAGGCAAAAAAGTTTGGATGCTTTTCATTGACTTGCACGTTATTGATTACGATGGAAACTTATTTGATGCATCTAACCTTGCTGTAATGGCAGCTTTAATGAACACTAAATTGCCAGTTGCTGAATACATTGACGATGAAGTTGTATTGTCTGAAGATGAAACCATGGATTTACCAATCAGAGACAAATTAGCTTTATCCACCTTTGTAAAAATCGGCAATGGATTGATTTTAGATCCTTCTTTAGAAGAGGAAGAAATCTTGGATGCTAGAATAACCATTGGTGTAACTGATGAAGGAAACCATGTCTGTTCTATGCAAAAAGGTGGAGAAGCACCTTTAACCAGAGATGAAATCCTTGATGCTGTTCACATGGCATTTACCACTAAAGACGATTTATTAAGTTATTTAGACTAGTTTGGAACTAATCCTTACTAGTTTTAATTATTTTTTATTTCTTCTAATTAATTTTTTATTTTTTCAAATTAATTTTTTATTTCTTATAATTTATTTTCTAAATTTTATTTTTATTTTCAAAAATCCTTTGAATATAAATAATTATTGTAAAAAATGGTTTAATTCAATGTTAAATTGTAAAATTAAAGATTTATTTAAATCTAAAATAAAAAACAGCTATTTTTCTCAAATTAAAATATCTAAAAACCATTAACTTTATATACTTTTAAATACTATATTATATTATTAGTTAAGTTTATAGCCTAATTGCTGTAATGGCTTTATAATTTTAACAATATTATCTTTATTTTAATTATCGTTTAGGTTATAATTAGTAAAGCAGATCTTTTTATTTAATCTTATAATTAAAGACAAGAGTATGTCTCATTATTTCATATTTATTGTTTATCATGTGATGGATTAAATAATACTTTAAATTAAGCTTTGTAGGTGTTGAAGCTTAATAACTTATTTAATTAATTCAATTTTACTGGAGATATTTTAAATGGCAAGAACAAAAAAAGTAGGTATTACTGGCAGATTTGGTGCTAGATACGGAAGAAAAGCAAAAAGACAAGTTAAGAAAATCGAAGAAAACATGAAAAAGAAACATGTTTGCCCTAAATGTGACAGACCTTACGTAAAAAGAGTAAGCGCTGGAATTTGGGAATGTAAAAAATGTGGTACTGTCTTTACCGGTGGAGCATACGTACCTGAAACTCCAATGGCAAAAGCTGCTACCCGTAACATTAAAAGAGTAGTTGGAGGAAACTAATTGTACAGATGTCCTGAATGTGGAACTGAAGTTGACCACAAAGGTTACATGGAAAATAAATGTCCTAAATGCAGATATAGGATTTTATTTAAAAAAGTTCCAGAAGTCAGAAAACTTGTAAAAGCAAGATAGTTATTAAATAATTTTTTATTTATAATTATTCTTTAATTATCTTTGATAACTATTTAGCTTATGGCAGTTGATTCTGCTTTCATTTTCTATTTTTATTAGCTATTTAGTTATTTTAGCTATTTGCTAATTTTAATGATGATATTAAAATTAGCCTTTTTATAATTTTTACTAATTTTATGCATATCTATTTCTAATTCTTATTGAAATTATAAAAAAGAGGATTATCATGCTTATTTCTACATCAAGAAAACCATCTCAGAAAACAAGAACCTTCTGCAAGAACTTTTCCCACGCTTTTGGATTTGACTATACCAATAGGGGAAAAAGCAGCTTAAGGGATTTGCTCATTAAAGCTAAGCAGTTAGGTCATGACAGTCTTGTTTTAGTGTATCAGATTAAGGGAAATCCAAGCAAATTAACTTTTTATGACCTTGAGGCAAATGAAAAGCTTGCTTTGCTTGTTTCTGTAAACACTACAAATGAACGTCTTCACATCAGCCCTAAGGATTTGAAAATCAGATCCACTGTAAGGGAGTTGGATGTTTTAGCTGAAGTATTGGGCATTGAAGTCACTACTGAACCTCAAGACTCAAATTACATTAGGATATCCTATGCTGATTATGATGATGACAAGAACTTTGCAATACTCTATTTTGTAAATAAGAAAGGGGAACAAATAGATTTCCAAATTAACGTTAAGAAAATAGTTGAGAATTAGAAATATATTTTTCAGGAGAGATTCATATTAGTGAAAGTGATATATTAAAGTCAATCAATAGTGACATTGTCATTGATTTTGACACAGAAAAGCAAGCTAAAATCGTTTACGATTCCATATTGCTTGAATTTGAGACTTCTCCTGATTACAGATCTTCCATGGATTTGAAATTGGATAAGAACACTATCATAATCACAATAGATGCAGAAGATGCAACATCATTTAGAGCATCCATCAATTCTGCTATCAAATGGATAAAACTGTCTGTTGAAATAAATGAATTGACTGAAAATTAATTTTTTAACTCTTCATAAATATTGCCAATTGATATCTTATCAAATTGTCATATCAATCAATAGTTTTAAATATTTAACTAATAATATATTATAGTATAATGATTTATTAGCTAATTATATTGAATAATTAAAAATTAAACTAATATTATTATAAAAAAGATTAAAGGTGAAAATATGGAAATTCCACAAAATATACAACATCAATTAAACCAATTCCAACAATTACAACAACAAGCTCAAGCTGTAACCATTCAAAAACAAAATGTTGACATTCAATTAAGAGAAACTGAAACTGCTCTTGCAGAACTTAAAAAGACTCCAGAAGGAGCTGAAGTGTTCAAATCTGCAGGAAACTTATTAATTAAAGTTGAACGTAATGAAACTTTAGAAGAGCTTGAAGATAAAGTTGAAACTCTTAAATTAAGACAACAAACCATGACCCGTCAAGAAGAAAGAGTCATGAAAAAACTTGAAGAAATGCAAGCAACCATCCAACAAGCTATGGGTGGAATTCAAGGATAAATAGATTAAATTAATTTTTTTCTATTTTCTTTTTTTTATTTTTAATTTTTTAATTCGTATTGTATAAAATAATTTTTTTATTTTATAATTATTGTGATTTGTTTGGCGATAATTTTTTTATAATTATTGTCATTATTTTTTTAAGGTGTTAACATGGTATCAAAACTTAAAGAATTATCAGAAGATGATCTTGAAGACATTTCAAATTTCTTATCTGAAACTATTGTGAAGAAAATCTCTTCTTCAGTAAAGTCTCAAAAGGAAATCTTGGATATGGATGTAAGCATAGAAATTACTTATCCTGATGAAAACGGGGAACTTGATGTAGATGCATCTATTGAGATTGATACAGATGAGTTGTCCGACTTATCTAATGAAAGAATCGATGAAGTAATCGATGAGTCTTACTTAGAACTTGATGAATACATTAACGAACATTACAGATAATTAATTGAATTTGATTTCTTAAAAATAGGTGAAAAAATGAGTAAGGTTATTGCAGTTTTTTTCAGTCCATCTGAAACTACAAAAAAAGTTGTCAATCAGATAGCTGATAATTTTGAAGAGGAAAAAGTCATTTGTGACTTATTGTATTTCAATGATGAAAAGAATTTTGAATCAGATGATATTGTCATAGTTGGTATGCCTGTATTTGCAGGAAGAATTCCTAAAACCGCAAGGGATAGGTTATCCAAATTAACTGGTGACAATACTAAAGCTATTGCTGTTGTTAATTATGGAAATGCACATGTGAGCGATGCATTGGTAGAGCTTGTTGACTTGTTGAAGGAAAATAGCTTTGATGTAATTGCAGCTGCATCCACCATCAGTCATCATTCCATATTTGATGGTGTTGCAGTGGGAAGACCTGATGAGTCAGACATTGAAAAGATCAATGAGTTTGCACAAAAATGTATTGAAAAAATAGAATCTGGCGATTCTTTAGAATCTGAGATACCAGGAAACAGGCCTTATCTTGATTATAAGCAGTTGCCATTTGTTGTAAGCTGTGATGAAGCTAAATGTGTATTCTGTCTTGAATGTGTAGGTGTTTGTCCTGAAAAGGCTATTCCAGATGATGATCCTGCAGATGTTGACCTTGACTTATGTTCAAGATGCACTTCATGCATTAACATTTGCCCAGAAAATGCAAGAGCTTTCACTGGAGAAGCATTTGAAGCTAAAAAACCAGCATTTGAAAGTGCAAATGCAGAAAGAAAAGAGCCTGAATTTTATTATTAGATTTTAAAATAATTGCTTATTTTTCTTATTTTATCTTTTTCTTTTATTAATTTTCTTTATTTTTTTATTTTCTTTTATTTTTTTATCTTTTTAATTTTGTTATTTTTTTATTATGCTATTTTTTCTTTTTTTTTATTTTGAATATTTTTTAATAATTTTTCAGTATATTATTATTTTTTTATAATCATTTATGAATTAAATTAAAAATTAAATAATATTTTTAAAAATATTTAAATAAATAACTATATTAAGTAAAAAAGGATATAAATATAATTAACAATTATTTGGGTTGATAAAATGAATAAAAAACTATTTACTCTGTTGATTTTAGCTATTTTAGCTATTGTAAGCATAGGCAGTGTCTATGCTTTGGATTTAGGAAGTGATGATAGCAGTCAAACTTCAAGTATAGGAAAGGTTACAATTGATGGAATCGATTTCAATATTCCAGATGGATTTGAGGAATTCATTACTAACAATACAAAACAATACAATAGGACAGTTGATGGTGTACCATATTTCTCAACCATAAAAAATTATGATAATGATAACGATTCAATTTCAATAGCTGTTTCTAAAAATCCTACCCATAAAGCAACTCAGGATACCGCTAAAGGTGTTGGTGGAGACCTTGAAACCATTAATGGAATTGAAGGATATTTAGATTATCATCCTAAAAACGTAACCAAATTTAAAAGTGGAAATCTTACATTTACCCTTACAATACCTCCATATTATTCATTTGCTTATTCACAGGATGATAAATTGGTTGTAATCGTAACAACAGATAAAGATTACTTATCTGAAGTATTAATTGAAGAACCATCATTCTTTGGTATAAGATTCTAAATTAAACCATTTCAACTTTTTTTATTTTTCTATTCTATTTTTTCTTATTTTATTTTCATTTCATAATTTAATTAATTACTCATCACTCAATTTCTAAAAATTTAAATATTATATTCTTGTAATTATTATATGATTTTAACTTTTTACGAGTATGAATTAAAATATTCTTAATTTAGATGATAATTATGATGGAAACTGATGTTTTAGTAATTGGCGCAGGTCCTGCTGGTTCTGCTGCTGCAAAGCATGCTGCTTTAGGAGGAGCAAGTGTAATTTTGATTGATAAGAAGTCAGAAATAGGGACTCCTAAAAGATGTGCTGAAGGCATATACGATCATGGACTTAAATGGCTGGAGATTGAACCTGATCCGCAATGGGCAGTTCAAAGAATCAATGGAGGAACTATAATTGCACCAGATAAAACAAGATTGACTCTAGATGAGACAATATTGCCTGAAAAGGGTTATATCATTGAAAGAAAGGTCTTTGATAAGTATATGGCAATGGAT
>JAEEGK010014886.1_pt1 | contig 17323 bp, 15 predicted proteins | sample 8958771 | NCBI WGS metagenome assembly JAEEGK01 (sample SAMN16246547, study PRJNA631951) | gut metagenome | biome: gut microbiome; feature: rumen; material: SC-attached | host: Bos | place: Iran: Karaj | collected 2018-10
CCTCCCACTCGAACAGACGGATGCGGACACCGCGCTTCTCATAAACGTTGTCAAGACGACGAACCAAATTACCGAAGGACATCCGGTAGTAATCAAGTTCCTCGGAAGAGGCAAGAAAGACGTTTAAGGTCTTCATATTCTATTGGTAAATATCAATATTCATAAAATCTATATCAAAATGAAAAAACGGCATTCATCTTTTAGCCTTATCGTAGTATTCTTTGGCTTTTTCTTTTTCTCCAAGTTTCAAAAAGATATCACCAATGATTTCATATGAATCGAGAGTAACCTCATGTTCCACGCCATAAGTATCTTCACACATTTGAACCAACCTACTGGCCAAATGTAAATCTTTCTCAGAACCTGAATATTGGTAAAGGAACTTGGTATAATCAAAAAGTAATTCGATGTACTTTTCTATATCATAGTGAATAATTCTCGCTATCTCATCTGCCTGAGAGTAGTTCTTTTCAGTCTGCTGAATACGATCCTTAATAAAAACCTTTGAATCAGATATAAGGATAGATGCTCTCAGCTTCAATTCTTCTATGGATAAGATCAAATTCTGTCGTTTTTGTTCTGTAAGAATACGACTGCGTTTGAATTCCTCAAAAACCGATTGAGCATCTTTTTCAACATCTTCAAGTAATAAGTTAGCCTTTCGGACCTCGCCATCTTCAAGGAAATCCATTGCGCGACGCATACGATCTGTAATACGTTTTCCCTGTAATTGGGCAATTCGCTTGGACGAATCAAAAAGCAATTGCTGATGCAATGCAAATTCTTCTTTAAGCTTGTTATATTTATTTTTAGCCATTTGAAGATCCATTTCAAAACCCTTGTCACTAGGGTGTCTATTCCGAAGCTTAGTGTATCTTGCTATATCTTTAGATAACTCAGCTATTTCTTTGCTAAGCCTTTTATATTCATCGTTGGCTGAAGCGAACTTCATTTTATTCATATGCGCTACTGTTAGCCCACCTAAACTTACGACACCATCCTCTAACTTAAGATCATCCATTCTAGCACTCTTAAGCAATTGAAGCTGCATCACGAAATGCAATTGCATTCTGTCTCGTTTCTTTTCCTCAAAACGACACCAGTAATATTGCAAATCATCTTTAAGTCTTATTTTAAAAGATTTCAGACTATCTTCCACTTTATCTTCCGGCAAATCCATGCAATAGACATATATCTTGGGGGCTTGATTATTGCGATATTCTTCAAGAGCAACATCGAACTCCTCAAGGGTGAACTTGTTCGCCTTTGTGGCGAACATTGCTATAAACATGTCACTCCTCCTGGCATATTCATTATATTCCTCTTGTTTGCTTTGATTATTATAGGCGGCATCATAGTCCTCCCACTCGAAAAGTCGGATGCGGACACCGCGCTTTTCATAGATGTTGTCCAGACGACGAATTAAGTTCCCAAAAGCCATCCTGTAGTAATCAAGTTCCTCTGAAGAAGCAAGAAATACATTTATTGTTTCCATACATTAGATGCGAATTTATCGAATAATAATGATAATACGGTGCAAATATCATTATTATTTTTGAAATATCCAAGAAAACAAAAGAAAAAAGCAAAATTATTAAAATAATTATCTACAATTATAAAAAAGGAATATCCTCTATTAATAATCTTCTTAATGGTTAGCAGGACAAAGAATAACATAATAATGGCTTTTTAGTATATTTTTGTTCTCCAAATCATAAAAATAAAAGTTTTTAAACTAAAAAAATTGTTTTTCTAGCAAATTATATTTATATTTGCACCGTGGCAAATATATATGCTGAGAATTTCTCCATATATACATGGCTCTCTATTGTAGATTTGTCATGTGCTTAAATACTCTTTAGCAGAAACATAATTAATTGACAATCAGATTAAGTGAAATAAAAAACACAAAATAATGAATATAAAAAACAATTTCCATAGGATTAAACCAAGCATCTCATTCATTGCGAAAAAGGCATTTGACATAACCGTTGCCATATATGCATTGGCCGGTCTAATTAGTACATTCGTATCTTTTGAGGGGATGTTCAAGGATAACTATTCTTTTTGGCACAAATTATTACTCAGTATAGCCATACTTACAGTAATATGGTTTTTTTGTGCTTTACTAGTTACATGTTTCGTTATTTTCAGCAGAAAAAGGAAAGTCGTGGAAGGCTATAATGGAAAAGCTGTTTTTATCACATACGGAGATCTGTTTAGTCCGAATGTAATAAAAGAATCACATCGATTCATTTGTTTTGCTGTAAATCGATGTTTCGACACCATAGTTGATGAACATCTTATATCCTCTAATACAATTCATGGTATCGCTTTTAATAATCTATACAATAGTTCATTATTCACGGCATCTTCATTAAATGAAAAGATTCAAGCTTCAATTTCTGCAAGTGCCAAATACAATTTTGTCTCAATTATTGACAAACCCTCTGGAAATCTGAAGCGCTACGAAGTAGGCACATGCGCAGACTTGGAAATCAACGACAAATTACATTATTTGCTACTAGGTTTATCAAACTTTAATAAGGACCTAAAAGCGCAAACTACCCGTTCAGATTATGTATTAGCTATCCAAAAAATGATAGAGGCAATTGATACTTACTCCCAAGGGTTCCCAGTATTATTACCGATTATTGGGTCAGGCCGTTCACGAACTGATATAAATGAAGATGATGCCCTACGATATATGATTGAAGCTTTTAGAATCAATAAAGTACGGATCAATTCCGATATCTATATAGTTATCAAAGAGTCTGCAAGGAATCGTATTTCCATCTTCGACAATTGAAAAAACACCTGCAAGAAGAAGTCAGGACAAAAGTATTATATCCAAATTAGCTCAAATAAAAAGCAACAAAAATGATTCATTGTTTGTCTTCAAGAAAAAATAGAATTATGCTCTAAATTGAATAAGCCGTATCTTCATCACTATTAATTATGTATCTTCAGTTGCAAGGTTAGCAAAAACATAGGGAGTAAAACTGAAACTATTTTCAGTAATATTGTAATTATTCTTGGGCACGATTTGACATAAGATATCCATCTCTTCCTCCTTGTTAGTGACAGCTATTCGCCATCCAGTATTACAAAGGCCGCCCAGTCCGGTCGTATCTTCCCTGGCTGGCTCTTCCTCCTCAACTCCTCTCTCGCCAGACGGAATGACTCCTCCTTCGTCTTTCCTCCCAAATAATGTTCATAGAAGCTGACCATCAGATCCAGGGTCGCATTGTCATCGACCTTCCAAAGGCTCATCACTATCGTCCGGGCTCCGGCATTCTTGAAGCCGCGCTGTAAACCGAAGACGCCCTCTCCACTGACGATGTCCCCGAGTCCCGTCTGGCATGCGGACAAGACGACAAGGTCAAGGCCCCTAAGGTCAAGTTGTGAGATCTCCTGGGCGGTAAGTATCCCGTCCTCATCACCTTCTGGAATAGTCTCATGGTTCAGCGCCGGACGACAGCCCGAGAGGAGAAGTCCGGATCGTGTCATCGGCTTGTCCTCCCGATATGAAGCCTCACCTTCCTGCAGTATCGGTCGGACGAAATGCTTCTCTTCGGCCGCCTCTTCAGTAAAGTAGAAGCCGTGAGTGGCTATATGCAATATCCTCGGCCTTGTGCCTTCCAGCTGCTTGAAGCTCTCCTCTGTGCCGGTCTTGCCAGTGTAGCTCATGCAAGGCACATTGTTTCTCTTCATGTCCAAGACAATCCGTTCAACCTCCTCCTTCGTAGAGGGAAGGTACGACAATGAGCCTCGAAGATCAAGAGAGTCAACGTTCGCACGAGGAATATACCGGTAGGACCTCGTGCCGTTTCCTCCTTCGGTCACAGTTGGTCCTTTATCTGTTACCCCATTATAATCCAAACCTCCGTAAAGCACGCCGCCTTCACCTTCTATCCCATCTCTGACAACCGCAAGCTGGCGGGTCGATGACAGCCGGTGAAGATTGTACCTGTCACATATGTTCTCTGTTGGCGTGACAGGAACATATTCTATACCTATGCGGTGCAACTCCCCGGAGGGAGAGAAGTAGATGGCCTTAACTCCCGAAAGCTCCGACTCCAGCGGCTTCCATACAAGATCGTACAGCGACGTGTCAGTATACAGAGAACCTTCAGACACCGAATCCAGCTGGCCCTTCTCGAATAGCGGGATCATGCAGGGAAAATCATAGTCCTTCCTCAGTGTCAAGGCAACATACATCGTGCTGTCTGTACCATACATTGGGAAATCCAGAAACTCTACGGCCAGTTCATCGTCGTCAAGCTTTTCCTGCACATCCCGCCACGTGATCCGTAGATTGCGGGAAAAGTCGCCATATGCCTTCGAGTCACGAGCCAACTTCATCTCCTTGCGGTCGATGACTGAACGAAGCGAGTCCATGTCAATGGTCCTGTCCGATATCGGCTTCTCCAGCTGCTTGTCATAGATGCTCCTATCGGAAGCAAGCGCATCGTATCTGGCAACAAGCGACATGTCTCCGCTCTCGAGAATCAGTTTGCGTATCTCAATACCCGTGTTCAGGAGAATGCCCTTGGCAAAAAGAGCCGTCAAGTCATACAATTCGGAAATTGATTCATTAGTACGGAACTTGAAGACAGCTGAAGGGAACCCTGAATAGAATGAATAAGCAGTGGAGTTAGTCCAAAGTGCTTCCTGAAGCCTTGATGACAGACTGGAGAAACTACTGAGAATGTGTTTCTGTGAAGAATGCAGAGATTGATCAAAAAAACTATAATAATCAGCGAAATTCCCAAAGAAATAACTATAATATGCTAGGTTCTCGAGGGATATGGCATAGTCGGGATGATCTGGACCGAGGACGTTCCTCTGTATTTCCTTTGCCTCTGTGCTTAGTCGGATAGCCTCAGAATAGTTGCCGACAGATGCATAACAGTTAGCAAAATTGTTGAAAAACTGGGAACAGGCCGGATGAGCAATTTCCAAAACATCCTTATGTGTTTTCTGAGCTTCCTTACCGAGACTAATAGCTTCGGTATAGTTACCGAGGTTAGAATGAAAGAAGATGAGATTGCTGAGAATCTGTACATAATCAGGACGATTAAGGCCATAAGCCTTCTCCTGAATCTCTAAAGCCTGTTTTTCAAGTTGAATTGCCTCAGTGTAATTACCTAGTGCAGAATAGCAAATCGAAAGGTTATTCAAAGATACTGAATACAGAGGATGCTCAATTCCCAATGCATTCCTCCGTATTTCCAAAGCCTTTTTTTCAAGACGGATCGCCTCATGGTAATCCCCGAGGGAAGAATAGCAACTAGCAAGGCTACTCAGGGAGGTGGCGTAATCCACGTGTTCGGGGCCTAGGATTTTCTTCTGGATCTCAAGTGCCTCTGTCCCGAGACGAATTGCCTCGGGATAATTGCCAAGGTGCAAATAGCAGGCAGCCAAATTATTCAAAGAGATGGCATAGTCGGAATCGTCCGAGCCAAGGATTTTCTTCTTGATATCTAGCGCCTCAGACCCAAGACGGATTGCTTCTGAGAAGTCGCCATATGAAGAATAATAATGAGAAAGATTGGCGAGATAGGTAGCATAGTTAAGATCGTCTGGTCCAAGAACCTTCTTCACGATTTCAACAGCGTCCTTGGTTAGACGAATTGCCTCGGGATAGTTGCCAAGTGCTGAATAATAGCCAGCAAGGAGATTGAAGGATTGTACATAAGCAGAATGATCTGTACCGAAAACATTCTTGTAGATATCCATTGCCTCTGTTTCCAGACGGATAGCCTCAGGGTAGTTGCCAAGGGCAGCATACCCGGTTCCAAGGTTGCTGAGGGACTGGGCATAGTCGGGATGATTCTCACCGAGCAGCTTCTTCTGAATTTCCTTTGCCTCAGTCCCGAAACGGATCGCTTCCGTATAATTCCCGAGAGAAAAATGATAAAAAGATATGTTGACAAGAGATTCCACATAGTCAGGATGCTCGGGGCCAAGAACCTTCTTGCGAATATTAAGTGCCTCAGTTTCAATGCGGAATGCTTCTGAATAATTGTCGAGAAAAGAATAATCATTAGCAAGATTACTGAGAGACGTAGCATAGTTCGGATGCTCAGTACCTAATACCTCACCTAATATCTTCACAGCCTCGGCACCAAGACGGACAGCTTCTGTATAATTTTCAAGATCTGAATAGCATCCTGACAACTTGTTAAGGAATTTATAATAATCCAAACTGCTTTCACCACACACTTCTTTCTTTTTAGGACGCAATTCATTAAGAAGTGACAATGTTTTATCGACATTCCCCGTCAAATAATAAAGATCAGCCAAGGCCTCTATTGTTGAACAATATGCAGTGTTGTCACTCAACCCATAGCTATCCATCTCTCTCTTTAATTTGTTCCCATAAACTATGGCTTTTTCGGTATCGTCTTCCTGAATATACTTGAAGAACAAATCTGTATAAATATATAAAGAATCAGATTCGGAATCCACGCTCTCTTGAGCATGAACGCCAAGAACTCCAATAAGAGTAAAGAATATAAGGAAAAGTCTTCTCATCGTAAAATGTAATTAGTAAATCGGTTAATAACCTTACTATTAACAAAGGTTTGTAACTACCCTGTTTTAGCCGTGACAATGGTACATAATTCAGGATCCCTAGAAACCATCGTTTTGACGATGCAAATATGCTGAAAAAAAATGAAACAGCCAAAAATTTCTGGCAATAATTGCAATTGTTGGCGTTAAGACGGGTTATTTCACCATATGATAACAGTTCAGAGAATGTGTTTTTCAAATACAAGACGATAAAACCTCTTGCAGACATTCGTTGGACGAAAAATCGAAAGATAGCATTTCAATGATCAAGAAAAGCTGTTCCATTCGCCATCTTCTACAGCAAATGGAACAGTTATCATATAAATATACAGTTATTCCCTATTGTTCTGGGAAACGTTCAAAGAGGAGAGTCTGGATCTCCTCGATACGGTCGGGAGTCAAGACCCAGCGAGTATCGCCAGTAAAGGCTGCAAGGGTCTCCTCGTCATGGCATCTGCCTATGACAACCGCAACCTTGTCTGCTCTTTGGAACGGAACAGACTCAATCAGATGGCAAAAACGGCTCGTATAGTCATCCGTCGAGGTACCATCGGAAAAGAGCACTATCAGGTTCTTATCATCCTCAAAGCCAGGATGACATGACCTGGAGTCAAGAAAAGTCCGAAGTGCCTCGCATGCCTTCCCGAACGATGTGACACCGGATGCAGAAGCATCATTCCAGACATACTCAGAGATAGGGCTTTGTGCGGAACACGAGGCGTCATCTCCATAGGGAATGATGATGACCGAACACTCCAGCGACCCACTCCTTGCGAAACTGTCAACCGCTTGAATGACGTTCAGGACCGCATCATTGGCGGCTCCGATGCCCTTGCCCTTCATGCTGCCTGAGGTGTCTACCACTATGATCAGGTTCAACTTTTCTCTCATTTCTTGTTATCCTTTTGGGGACGCGTCACCTTGGGGAGGATCTGGATCACGAACCTCTTGTTGTTCGCCTCATTCCTGTCATCCCTGTTGATGCCGTTGAGTCCGCTTCCGCATATCAGTATCTCCGTATTGTATTTGCGGAGGTCGATATTCCTCTCCCGCCAGAAGTTGTAGAGCGTCAGGGCACGACTGAAGCTGAGGTTGTAGTTGTATTCGCGGTCCTTCCCCATCGGCTTGCGAACGTCGTTGGCGGAAGTGCCTTCAATGACAAGCAGGAACCGGAAGTCCGGATTCTTCTCTTTCAGTTCCCCAAGCACCTTCTCGAGGTCCTTGCCCACCTGCGTCACCTTGCCCTCATACTCTCCCTTGATCCTGTCATCCTCCTCCCTGAAGATCTCGATGCCCTCAAGCTCTTTCGCAATGAACGTGCGCTTGCCTTCATCGTACCTGAGGGTTGAAGATGCACTAAGGATCTTGAACTGCCCTTCCAGTTGGATGAGACTCTGCAGCTGCTCGTAACTGACCTTCAGCCTTTTGTTCTCGTCTTCGAATTCCTTTGCAGAATATTTCACTATTTCGAGTGCCTTCCTGAGGCTGTCATTCTGCCTAATGACAGCGGCGACATCGATGCTGACCGGTTTCACTACCATGATGCATATCAGGAACAGGACAAGCATGATGAAGAACAGGCTGGTCATGAGGTCGGAGTAGCTCAGCCAGAAGGAATCCTTCTTACCTTTCCTTTCCATACTATCCCTTTATTGATCGTGCAACGGATGTCATCTCCTTCACCGCCTCAAGGATGGACTTGCCAAGCTCTGCGTTCTCTCCCTGGATATCCTTGTTGTCCTTCCGTATATTCGCAATCTCGTCCTTGAGGTCCTGGTAGCATTTCGCCTGGAGCTGCGAATAGCTGACAAGCTGGGCCAGGACGCCCTGCATCTGCTGAAAGGAGGAGAAGAAGTTCGAATTGCCGTTGACGAAATTGCTGATGTGCTGTGTAGAGGCTGCGAGCTGTTCATTGAGCTGCCGTGTCACCTCCTTGGCGTCACCGACGAGCTCGTCAAAGCTCTTCTGCCAGATCTCCCTTCCGACGGATCCCGTGGGGAAGTGTGCCTCGATGGCGTTCTTGAACTCGGTCTCAAGCGCAATGGTTCTCGTCTGGTTTTCCGCTACGACCTTGAGCGCCCTGCCGAAGTCATCGAAGCGGGATATGACCGTATTCACCTCACCCACTGTATCTGACACCATCCTCATGGTGTCGTTGAGGTTAGTCTGGTACTGCCTGAAGACATCCAGTGCCTCAGAAGCCTCCTTCAGGGATTTGAAGGACTCTGCCATCTTGCCGGCTGTTTCTGTCAGTCCAAGCTTGTTCAGCTCGACGAGGACTTTGTGCTGGGTGGCGATATTGTCATTGAGCGTATCGATGGAACTGGTGTAAGTGTCAAGGTTTCCTCCGAACTTATCGACGAAATGACCGAGCACGGATTTCAGTGCGTTCAAACTGGATGACATGCTCGTGGAGAGCGTGGGCATGAGCTCGCGCTGCAGGAAGTCGAAGTAAACGTCCTTGTCAGAAACGGCACGGGAATATGCGTCCCTGTAGAGGAAAGTGCTCGTGAATATCGTCAGGCCAAGACCAAAGAAACTGGCACACATGGCAACGACCACGCCGCCCAGAAGTCCCTGGAAGGCTGACAGGTCGACGACACCGTTTGCACCCGTTATCGAAGACAGGTCAATGCCCCACAGTCCGAAGATGATTCCGATGAACGTGCCTGCCAGACCCAGGTAGAGCGGAGTGTTTAGCGAGTTCTGGATCTCGGCATCCAGGACGTCCAGACGCCTCTCACAGATGTCCTTGATAAGCGGGAAATCGGCGGAAGTACCGATATTCTTGCAGAGATAACGGTTCGTACGGTATACCACTGACTGCATTGCCGGATGATCCTGGCTATCCAGGGTGACAAGATGGACATCGACCGTCTCCTCGGTATGTTCTTCGTCTGCATCATCACCGGTTCCTTCGTTCTGACCTCCGGAAGTTTCTGCTCTTGGTGAGGAACGGTGTCCCGGGTTTGCGGCAAGGCCATTGACGGCCTTGTCTTCCTTTAGGATGCCGACTGGGACCACTGCCCTGATGACCCTGAACATGCGGGGGTCAGGGAAGAAGTTGTTCAACTCGAAGATCCTGCCGATTGTCCGCATTGCGACACGGAGCTGCAGGATGATCACGACGGCCACCACGGTGACCAGAAAGGGGTTCTCCCCAATGAGATCTTTGATGTAGTTCATGCAGTTTTCTTGTTTCGATTATATACCTTATGCGGTGGAATGCGGAAGGTAAACACCTTCGCATCCCCATTTTCTCAACGTTTCCCTGGCATATCACCGGGGAGTTGCGCACTGACCGCATTCACAAGCCTGTTGATTGCATTGTCTTCCGCGGTTCCAGAGGCCAGTTCTGCCATGGCACTGAGATTGGCCCGGGCGGCGGAAACCTTCCCCGCACGAAGACGGGCTTCAGCCCTCATGGCAAGTGTCTCCGCCGCATCCATCCTTTCCGTGTGCCTGCTCCTTCTCCTCTCCACGAGCGTTGGCGGGTCATCCGGCAAATCGGTCGGGGTAAAGGTTCCGGGAATGACGACGGGTATAGCAGCGGGTTGAGAGATGTCGAACTCGAACCTTCCCGCCGTCAGTGCATCCTTCTCCATTTTCACCCTGCGGATACGGGCCTCCGCCTCGGAGATCCTCCTGCCGAGCTCCCTCTGCCGGACTATATAGTCCAGTGGAGGGAGATGCAGAAGACTGAGTATCTGATTTATCCAGTTTCTCATGTCATACTGTTTTGCATCGGTATACGCAGCCGTCACAGCTGGCTGCAGCCGCCGTCCTGCTCCTGCTGACCGGAGGCTGGACCTTCTTCGGATTCTCCTTGCCGCATGCCCAGGAAGCCCTCCAGGGACTCGATGCGGAAGATGATCCCCGATTCGGTCGCACGCGCCCTTTCAAGGTCATTGGTCGCATACTTCAGCTCGATACGCATCTTCTCACCCTGGCGGTCAAGTGTCGGCTTGGAGGATTCCCAAGCCTTGCGCTTTTCATCCAGACGGCTGCATTCCTCCTCACCGCAGCGGATCAGCCTACGGATCCTGGCGAGTCTTCCGATGATACCGTCATTAGCCTTCTCCTTCTCCTCGATGCTCTCCTGCAGCTTCGAGTAGGAGGCGGAGAGAGCGTTCCTCTTCGATTCAAGCGCCTCGATATCCTTCCCAGCTGCCTCCAGCTCCTCGCGCATATTGGAGAGCTGCTTCATCGCGAACATGCGCGTCTTCTCATCAAGGCCCTTTTCATCATAGACGAAGGAGACTGACATGTCATCGCGGCTGCCCCTAGCACTGATGCCGGGGAGCGCCTCTGCAAGGGATCGTTTCGTCACCTCCTCCCCCTCCTCGACGAGGGACCTCAGAATGCCGAGGTAGAAGGCATGGAGACGTTCACCGTCACCGAAGGAGTCATCTACTCCGTCAGAGCCGAGGAAGACGGCAAAAGGTCCTGCTCCACCGCCCTGCCATGCATAGCGGAACCCGGCAAGAGCATCCTTGTCACAGATGGAGGTGGTGCTGTTGAGGAAGCACCTCTCGTCCCAGGGCACGGGCTCGAAGACGCGACCATCATTTGAGAACATGACACAGTGGCCGTCACCGATGTGAAAGGCCACCCAGTAGCCGCAGGTCTGGAAATAGGCCATCAGCGTGCTGCCGTAGGCTTTCTCGAGTTCGCGTCCCTCCTGGAAGTCCGTCACATGCTCAGGCTTCACGCCCTGCAGTTCCTCGGGCGAGAGTGGGTCCAAGTGCGCATCCTGCTCGATGCCCTCCTGCCAGCGGAAGATGATGGAGGTGAAGAGGCGCGTGAGTGCGGCATCCTGTATCCCGTATCCCTCGGGGTGATCACCGGGACCCGCCTGAACAAGCACGGGCGCGGAGAAAAGTTCGGCGGGATTTCCCCTGACGAACTCGAGGATGGTATCCCTTGTGACTTCGACAAGGAGGCGCGAGCCCCTGTCACTTCGGAAGTAGCGGTTCCCTCCATGTCCATCGCAGACGATGGCGATATGGGTTCCCGTCTCTTCATCAAAAAGGTAGAGCGAGGAATCCTGGCACGGCTTCCCCGTGGTCTTGTGGCTTTCGCCCATACAAGAATGATTGTATCCTTTCATGTCTCTTCATTTGCTGCCGGCGTTCACAGACGGCTGTCAACGCGCGGCATGATGTCATTTTGGTTTCGTACTCGAAAGGCCGGAAGCTCCCGCCTCTGCCGCTAGGGTTCCGCCGAGAAGGTCCCGAAGGAAGCCATTCTCAGCGGATGTCCATGCCGGACGGGAGCCGGCATTCACGTCAGTCCCAGTCAGTCCAGTTGTCCTTCTTGGGTTCCGCGGGTTCAAGCTTGCCTTCCTCGACGGAAGAGGGCTTGTTGTTCTCAATGCCCTGCTTCACCGCCGCGATCACCTGCCCCTGCTTAGTGGTGTCGGCCGTCGTGGCGCTGGTGCTTCCAATCTGTGAAGTGGTCAAGGCCACAAGGCGGATAACCTTGCGCAGGCTCTCGATATCATGCACATCGAAGACTCCCTCCTTGTCGAGACAGAACTGTGCTAGGGCTTCCTTGTCCGCATCATTGCCGATAGCGATGGCAACACGGATACCCTTCATGAACCACTTGTTCCGCTTGAGGAAATTCAATCCGGCGGCAAAGTCGTCCGTTGGATGTCCATCAGACAAGAGAATCACAGCTGGAGCGAAAAAGCCGCCCTCGGACTTCATGAATGCCGAGCGGGACAACTTGCGGGAAAGCTCGCGGCAGGCCTCGCCCATGTCCGTCAGGCCGGCAGCCTGGATATCAAGCCACTCGAAGTCTGATGCGAGCTTGGGTTCGCTGTAGACCCATTCCACACCGGAGGAGAACTTGAGAACGGCAACACGGATCTCTGCATCGTTGTTATTCACTGAAATGTCATTCACCATCGGGAGGACGTTGCGGATAGCATCGTTCACTGCACCGATCTTACCACCTTCCATGCTGGACGATGCGTCCACCAGGAAGAACAATACCATCGTCCTGCGAGGCATTGGTTCGTTAAAAACTGGCATACCTTTTCTGTTTTTGTTTGTTTTGATTATAGTATAGTCCCCTTCTTGTTGAAGGAACCGAATGTCACGATAAGACCCTTCTTGACGGGCATCACCTCTCCGGGAGAGACAATCTTCGTGCGGCCGCTGGGCGTATCGACGGACCATTTGGTGCCGCTTATGTTCTTGAGAAGGAGCATCGACTTGTCAGACTTGTCCTGGATAACCTCCACGTCAGGCACCTCGTCCCTGTCTATGTAGAGGAGATTGCCCTTCGTCAGTGCCAGGCTGCGCTTCTCTATCTGCAGGATGTTGGGAATATCGAAGCTGTGCCGGCAGTTCATGCAGCGGCATCCTGACGCACCGTCGATGTAGGTCTCCTCCCCGCAGTGGGGGCAGATCACCAGATTATCCCTCACGGCCATGATCACGCTCTGCCACTGGAGCTCGGTAAGTCTGCGCGTGGGATTGAGGAGACGGTCCTTGCCGAATTCCGTGATGAACGTCCTGCGGAGTATTCCTGGCAGGTTCGGCCAATGGCGGAGTACGTTGGGGTGGACACCGCGGACCGGTCGGTTGGAACTGTCATCGGGATCGCAGATGAAGAGAATCTCGCTTCCGTAGAAGCGTCGCTCGGCATCTTCCTCCATGCAAGGGCATGAGGCGACCCTGGCTCCCTCGAAGGGATGGTTTCCGCAGAAGAGCAGGAACAGGATGACGGCCAGTGAGAACTTGTCGCTATGCGCATTGGGATTCTGGCCGGTGACGACCTCCGGAGCCATGTAGCGCATCTTCCCCTTGATGCCGGACTTCTCCCCATGCGGAAAGACATTGTCGTTGTCTACGATGAGGACATGGCCGGTCTTCGGCTCGATGAAGAAGTTGCCGTCGTTCAGATCCTGGTAGCTCAATCCCTGTGCGTGAAGGGCCTTGAAACCTTCGCAGATCTCCATTGCAGCCACCGTTATCGCATGGTAGCTTTCGAATCTGTACTTTGCCCGGAGGAAGCCGGTGAACTCGTAATAACCCTCCGGCCGGAGCTTCATGATATAGCCGAAGCTGCCGTACTCCTTTCTGGTGATGTGAAGAGGCCAGAGGAACACATCCGACGGTGCACCGTTCTTGATGTTCTCCGCTAGATTGTCGTAGAAGCGGTCATCCGGACGATCAGTATACCACTTAAGGGCCATCATGCCACTATCGGTCTTCACCGCATAAACTATGCCCTGGCCTCCACGCCCGAGCTCTTTCTCAACTACGGCGGTCCCACCATCGGTGAGATGCACCGTCATTCCTTTCTTGAGTTCTAACATACCTGAAAATATTTGTCTGTTTGCTTTTTTGCTGAAAAAAACGGGATGGTACTCTCAGTGGGATTTCCCATCCCGCCCCTATCCGATTCAGAAGCCCAAGGCATCCATCATGTCATCGATGGAGCCGCCCCTTTCGCGGAAGGCCTCGTAATCATCACCACCAAGTGCGTAGAACGTCTCGCGTTCCCAGTCGTAATCGTCGGACGAGCAGTCATAGCAGGGCTCGTCATCATAATCGTCGTAACAAATCATACTTTTTTTCGTTTTAGATGTTCGTGATAGATTTCATCCTTTATGCAGGAAAACCGGAAAGGTAAACAGTTCCTGCTGAATTCACTTGAAACTTTTTCGTATGGTGCGCCAGATAATGCCGCCCAACTTCCTCTCCATCCCTACCTTCGTCGTAGGAATGCCGGTCACCCTTGCAACCAGCCGTCTCAGTCTCGTGATGCCCAATGCCCTCCTTAGAGAGAAGCTCAGGCCTGGAATCCTAGTATTCGTTGCCATGTCTTCAAGTTTTTTGTTCATCCCTTATGCACCGGAAACGAAAAGGTAAACAGCGGATAAAAAAGTGATGGATCTTTTTCCTTACGCGCGTACATATATAATTTATTTTTGCATGGGTCATCTGCATGGAATCCGAATAACAAGGAAACGACAAGCCCGTGCCTCTCCCCTTAGGGAGAGACAGAGATAGGATGCCGGGCATATCACCTTGATACCCATCAGCGCAAAAAAAATCTAAAAAACAGACAAAAGACGTGTGAAAACGGGTAAAATTACCCCTTTGTTCACTTTTTTGGGAATAAGTTTTGACAATTCATGAAAAAACGCGTATCTTTGCGCAAGAAAAAACACAAAAATACTATGCCAACAAGATCCTATTCAGACAAGGAGATCATTGACTCCTTTTACAAGGGCATTCAGGAACCCCTCAACTGGTTCTACATCACATCCATGCCCAAGTTCATTAACCATTTCAAGTTCGAGGCTGCAACAGAAGCCGGGAAGGCCCTTGAGAACATGAGGTTCAGAAAGGACGATTCCTATATCGATGACCTGTTCCAGGACAGTATAGAAAAGCTGCTTCACAAGATCCTAGACAGAAAACTCTTCGTGGAGGATGACACCGTCTTCGTCACGCGCAAGAACGGCAGCGTGGAGAAGCTTGACTCCAGCCTGTACAGCTATCTTCAGGGCATCGGTGACTTAACTCTGAAGACGATCATCCGTATCTCCGGCAGTAACATTTCCGCTAGCTGGGAGGATCTGCTGGAAAGGGTGAAGAGCGTGGGCTATGAAGAGGGCCTTGATGGAGAAGAGGCTCCCACTCAGCCCGTCGTTCCACCATCTTCCGGCGATGATGCCGACGAGGAGGAGACCGAGGCTGGCAGTTCAGGACTCGACATATTCAGCCTTATCGATGACGAGGACAATGATATGGACACGGACTGGAATGACCTCGTCCGTGCGACAAAGGAGATCGTCGCAAACATGAAGGAACCCTGCAAGAGCATCTTCCGCCTGACCTATTACCAGGAGAACGGGAAGAAGATGCCGGATGAAAAGATTGCGGAAGAAATGGGATACAGCGGCTCCACCGTCGTAAAGACAACCAGGAACCGCTGCCACAACAAGTTCCACAAGAAGCTTATTGAAGTCTTTGGTGAAATAAAAGGATACAGGAGAAAATGAACATAATAGATGACAACTATCTGGAACTCCTGGAAAAGGAGATTCGTGTACAGGAATCCATAAAGGCCGCTAAAAAGGCCTATCGGGCAACCATTGACGGGATGCTCGAGAAGGAGATCCGTGTACAGGAATCCCTGAAGGCCGCAAAGAAGGCCTATCGGGCAACCATTGACGGGATGCTCGAGAAGGAGATCCGTGTACAGGAATCCCTGAAGGCCGCAAAGAAGGCCCAGCAGGATGCCGAGGAACAGCTCCTCGGCAGAGAGTTCCGCGTGCAGGAATCCATGAAATCCATGAAGGCCGCACGCGATGCCTGCATCGCCGAACTGGAAAAGGAGGTCAACGATATCACCACAAGCAGACAGCAGGCGGACGCCCTCTACAAGAACCTCTCCAAGGAAACCGATACCCTGAAGAAGATGTTCGATACAATCACAGACAAGTACGCGATAAAGCCGAAAGACATTTTCGAGAAGGCTGCATCGCTTGCTGATGAGCTCTCCGATAGATACCGAACTCTTTATGACGAGGCTGAACGTCTGAACACCCTCATCTCCGATAAAATGGAAGAGGCCAAAACTTACGGGGCAAGTGCTCTTTTCACTAAGCTTAAGAACGAACAGACCAACATGCAGAAGATGCTCTTCAGCATTAATACCGCCAAAAAGGACGTCAGCGAAATTGCCATCGCGCTGGAAGAATACGCTGCAGCCTCTGCTCTCGAAAAGAGACATCGGCGACGCCTATCAATCATCGCAATGGCTGCTGTACTGCTGTTCTTTGTCTTCGGCACGTGGCAATATGATATAAGCAGGACATACAGTGCCGGCGAATACGGACTGGGTCTTGTCATTGCGAAAGACGCAAATGAGATCCAATCGCTCATCGAGGCCAAGGATTATGACCAGGCACTTGAATTGATTGACACGGAACTTGCCCGGCCGTTCAATCCTGAAAACTATCCAGAGGAGTCGAGAGCACAGGCCCAGCATGACCACGAGGTCGACATGCAAGATCTGAAGCTCAAGAAGGCAAGCATACTTCTCATGCAGGGCAAGAAGAAGGAGGCGAAGGAAATCCTCAAGGCCCTGGATACGACTGAAGCAAAAGAAATACTTGACAAGCTGTTCCTGCCATGGTAGCGACATTGATAGTATTCGGAATAATCCTGGCACTTGCCTTGATTTTCCTGCCCTTCCTGCATAGACTCATGAAGGACGAGGTGTACCTCAAGGAGCCCCTGGAAAAGAAGTTCGAGGTATTCATCTCCATGATCAACCAAGGCATCCTCGGAGGCAAGGGAAAGATTGAGCATACGGAAACAGAGCGGCAGGTGAACCTATTCACCGATGACGAGGCCAACAAGATCATCAATCTCTATTACAGCACCGGGCATCTGACCGTCTTCCTGAAATTCAAGTGGTATCACAAGGAGATGGAATACGAGAAGACCTTCTACAACATGAGCAATCCATCCACATTCGAACAGAAGGATGCTGCAAACGAGTTCCTGGAGGAGGCGAGGATAAGGATGGAGAAACACATGCAGTCTGCCTTGGGCACGCCGGAACAGACCGCCAACCATACCAGAGCAGGCGTTGAGATGCCGGATGACCCGATGTCCATACTGACCGATGTATACAAGGATCTTTCAATGGACCAGCGTCGTGCAATCATGGGATTCATGTACGTCATCGGCACTGCCGACGGCACAAGCGA
>JAEEGK010014887.1_pt1 | contig 17322 bp, 19 predicted proteins | sample 8958771 | NCBI WGS metagenome assembly JAEEGK01 (sample SAMN16246547, study PRJNA631951) | gut metagenome | biome: gut microbiome; feature: rumen; material: SC-attached | host: Bos | place: Iran: Karaj | collected 2018-10
GACCGCCGCAATAAAACCCTTTTGGTAACATATATGTCTCCTTTAATAATGTACAATGTATAATGAATAATGTATAACGAATGTAAGAATTTTTATAAATAAAAATTCTTAATGTTTATTGTTTAAATTAGAAACTGACGTTTTTATAATTGCAGTTAGTAATTTTATAAGCTCTAAACATTTTGAATATAAAAAATCATATTTTTTGTTATCAATATAATTTGTTTTAACAAGTAATTCCAACCAATATTCTGTTTCTTTTGCTTCTTTTAAAGAAATGTTTAATTTACTTATGAATTCTTTTTTTGATATTGAAACATTTGCCTCTCTAATATTAGCCCCTATACTTGTTGCGCTTTTTAAAAGTTGTTTAGAAATAATAGTCTCTTTTTTATTATTAACTAAATATTTATATAACTTAATTGATAATATTGCAAAATCTAAACTTTTATCAATAACAATAGTCTCTTTTTTGTCATAGTGGTGTCGTTTATTATACACTGTACATTCTACATTATACATTAACAAAATTGTTCTACAATTTTGTTAATGCTTCAGTAATTATTTGTTCTACGGATAAATCTTTCTTTTCTGTAGCTATTTTATTTACTATTTCTCTTGCATCCGCTTCTTTATAACCTAAAGAAACAAGAGCAGCAACTGCTTCCGAAGAAGAAGATCCTGTATCAATATTACTCCATTTTTGCGAATCTTTTACGGCGATAGCAGATATTTTATCTTTTAATGCTGCTATTAATTTTTCTGCTGTTTTCTTTGTAAAACCGAAAATTCCGCTTAACATTGAAACATCTCTTTTTATTACTGCAGCTTTAAAATCCGCAAAAGATTTTGAAATTTTATCAAGATATTCCATTGCTTTTTTAGCGCCGGTCGAAGGAACTTCATCTTTTATTAAAACAAACATATCTCTTTCTTCTTTGGTTAAAAAGCCGTAATAAGAAATTACTCCGCCGTACATTCCGGTAGATTCTATAATATATAGTTTTACCTGATTACCGTCGGCAGGCAACTTATTAAATGTATCCGCAGTTATGGAAATACTATAACCGATACCCATAACTTCCACAACTGCGGTATTTAAAGTTTTATAAGATAATGTTCCTTTAAAATAATCTATCACTTAAATTATTCCTCTTCCTGCAAGATGTCGCCTAGTGTAGGTTTTTCATCGTTGGAAGAGAATTGTTTTATCAATTCTTTTTCCTGAGCTTTTTCAAATTTCTTAATCGAAGCTTCCAACTTCCTTTCTTTCAAATCAGCCTTAATAATTTTGGCTTCAAGTTCTTCCCCTTCTTTTGGAAGTTCGCCGATTTTGTTTTCGAAAGATAATTCCGTTCTCTTAATTAACACTTCAATATTCGGTTCAACTTCAATAAATACTCCGAATTCGGCAACTCTTACAACTTTACCTTTAACCGTTGTTCCGAGTTTATACTTTTTGTAAGGATCTTCGGTTAAATGTTTTATTGATAACGCAATTTTTTCGTTTTGTGTATTAACCGACAAAACAACAACTTCAACTTCCTGACCTTTTTTCAAGAAATCTTCAGGGAACTTTGTTGTTTTAAACCAAGAAAAATCACTTATATGAATAAGTCCTTCAACGCCTTCCGGCAATTTTACAAAAGCACCGAACGGTGTAATATTTTTTACTATACCTTTAACTTTTGTTCCGGGAACATAATGTCTTGCGGACTCTTCCCAAGGATTAGGTTTCATTTGTTTTACCGATAAAGAAATCTTTTTTGTTTCTTTATCGCAACTTATAATTTTAACTTCTATATCCTGACCTGCTTTAACTTCATTTTTAAACAAATGTTCGGCATCGTTCCATGCATATTCGCTTACAGGTAAAAGGCCTTCAACACCTTTTTCCAGCTCAACAAATGCACCGTAAGGCATTACGGATGTTACTTTACCTTTCATTATAAGACCTGCAATATATTTTTCCCCTGCACTGTCCCAAGGATTAACTGCAAGTTGTTTCATGCTTAAAGAAATTTTTTCGTTTTCTTTATCTATTTTTGATATTTGAACTCTTACAATTTGACCTACATGCAAAATATCTTCAACTTTTTTAACTTTATACCAGGCAAGTTCACCGATATGCAAGAAACCGTCTACTCCGCCCAAATCAACAAATGCGGCTGACGGTATAATTTTTTTAACGGTTCCGTCCAATATCTGACCTTCCGTTAATGTTTCAAACATTTGTGCTCTTTTTGCTCTTTTTGCGTCTTCCAAAAGTTTTCTTCTTGATAAAGTTATTTTCTTGTCATATCTGTCAAACTCGGTAATTGCAAACTCAAAAGTTTTACCTATATACTTTTCAGGATTATTAACAAAAGATGTGTCTACCTGAGATATATGTAAAAACGCATTTACTCCAACATCAACAATAAATCCGCCTTTAACACTTTTACTTATTGTACCTTTTATTGTTTGGTTGTTTTTGAATACTTCTTCAATTGAATCCCAAGCTTGTTTTTCTAAAATTTCTCTGTAAGAAAGTTGTATTCTTCCAACTGCATTTTTTACAAACACTTTTACGGTTTTTCCTACAGCAAGTTCTTTAGGAATTTCGTTGTTTTCAAATTCCGATTTAGGAATTATACCTTCGGATTTCATACCTAAATCCACCATAAAACCGTCATCGGTTTCGGCAACAATTACGACATCAAGTATTTGACCTTTATTGAGAGCCGTTTTTGTTTCAGGTCCCAATAAATCTGCCATACTGATACTGTCGTCTTCTTCAAACTTCGTTAAATTATCTAAATTGTTTTTTTCCATTTTACTTCTTCTCCTTTTCTTGTTGTTAACCTTCTAAAAATTTGTGATTTCTTTTATCCTCCTTTTAATGTTTTCTATAATCCAGTCGGGAGTCGAGGCTCCGGCCGTTATCCCTACCGAATTGACGTTTTTAAACCAATCCGGTTTTATTTCGTCAACATTTTCTATGTGATAAGTTGTTGTTATAGCAGAACAAATTTGGTAAAGTCTTGTTGTGTTACCCGAATTTTTACCGCCTATAACTATCATAATATCTACTTCTTTGGCCAATTTCTCGGCTGCACTTTGTCTGTCAAAAGTCGCCCTGCAAATAGTATTAAACACTTTTGTCTCGGATATTTTAGATATTTCATTAACTATTTCTTCAAACTTTTTAGGGCTTTGTGTAGTTTGACTGACAACATAAATTATATCAGTTTTTTTTACACTTTCAACATCTTTTTTATCTTCAACGACAATACATTTCCCTTTACCGTAGGAGACAAGCGCCACAACTTCAGGATGTTTTTTTTCTCCCACTATAACAATCTGTTCACTGTCTTTACTTAACTCTTTTATTATGTCTTGCGCTTTTTTTACAAAAGGGCAGGCGGCATCCACTATTTTTATATTTTCCTTTTTTGATAAGTTTTCATAAATATCCAAAGGTATTCCGTGTGTTCTTAACACAAGAACACCTTCTTTTATTTTGGAAAAATCTTCAATAACTTTAATGTTTTCCTTTTCAAGTCTTTCAACTTCCTGCGGATTATGTATTAACGGACCGAAAGTGTACACTTCTTTATTTTTTGAAGCAATATCTTGAGCCAAATCTATTGCTCTTTTTACACCGAAACAAAATCCCGCACTTTTAGCTACTGTTATTGTTACCATTTATATTTCCTATAAATTTTTTATTTCATCCAAAACCTGCTGAGCTATTTTTAAATAATCTTCTTTTACATGCTCTTTAGGCGGATATATAGGTTTACCGTATTTCACTTCTATTTTTTTAAACTTCTTCATATTGTTGGTATTAACAATTTTTACCGGAACTATAGGAACTTGGCAATTACAAGCAACCATTCCCACTCCCGCTCTTGCTTTACCCAACTGCCCCGTCTTTGATCTTGTTCCTTCCGGAAACATCAACAGAGCTTTTTTGTTTTCTAAAATGGTAAAAGCATTTCTAAACGCGCTCATATCCTGTGCTCCCCTTTTTACGGGAAAAGCATTCGTTCTTTTTATTAAAAAGCCCAATACAGGAACATCAAAAAGTTCCTGCTTTGCCATAAAGAAAAGATCCTGTTTCATAAAGCAACCCGCCAACGGAGGATCAAAAAAACTTAAATGGTTGGGAGCTATTATAAAACCCGTATTTTCGGGAATGTTTTCCTGTCCCGAAGCTTTGCATCTGTATATCAATATAAACATCCACTTAAATACAAATTTACCCAAATAATATAAAAAACTGCTTCTTTTCCCTATTTGCATATCTTTTCTAACACCTCATAAAAATTTGCAAAAGATATTTTTACGCAATCGCTGTTTACAATTTCGGTTTCACCTTCGGCAATAAGTCCGGCCACGGACAACATCATTGCAATTCTGTGATCATCAAAACTTTCAACGGTTGCACCTTTAAGTTTTGTCGGACCGTTGACTATAAAACCGTCATCGGTTTCTTCTATATCCGCACCCATTTTATTAAGTTGCGAAGCAACGGCATGTATTCTGTTGCTTTCTTTAACTTTTAACTCTTTTGCACCGGAAATAACCGTTTTTCCTTCCGCCTGTGTTGCGGCAAGAACTATTATGGGAATTTCGTCTATTAAAGAAGGAACTGTTTCTTTACCGAAACTTGTTGAATTAAGTTTTGAAGTTGTTATTTCAATATCCGCAACCGGCTCACCGGAAACATCTTTGACATTATCCAAAACAATATTCGCACCCATATTTTTCAAAACAGTTAAAATCCCGTCTCTTGTTTTATTTATATTTACATTTAAAATTTTTATATTTGTATCCGGAACAATTAAACCTGCAACAATAAAAAATGCAGCCGAAGAAATATCACAGGGAACAGTTACTTCCTGTGAATACAATTTGTCGCACTTTTTTACACTTACGGACAAATCGTTTACCGTAATATCCGCACCGAAAGTTTTAAACATTCTTTCACTGTGATCTCTCGATTTTATCGGTTCGGCAACCGTAGTTATACCGTCGGCATATAAACCGGCAAATAAAATACACGATTTTACCTGTGCACTTGCCACAGGACTTATATAATTTATTGCTTTAAGATTTTCTCCAGGAGTTATTGTCATGGGCAAGAAATTGTTTTCTTTGGCAACAATATCGACACCCATTAAAGATAACGGTTCAATAACTCTTTTCATAGGTCTTTTAGATAAACTTGCATCACCTGAAATTGTCGACGAAAATTTTTGACCTGCCAAAACTCCGGATAACAGTCTTGTGGTTGTTCCCGAATTTCCGGCATAAATTTCTTTTACGGGATTTTTTAATCCGTTAATTCCCGCACCTTCGATTATAAGAGAATTTCCTTTCTGTTCTATTTGCACACCCATCTGCTTAAATGCATTTAAAGTCATTAAACAATCATCAGATTTCAAGTAATTGTTAATAACACTTTTACCGTCTGCAAGAGCAGACAACATTATTGCTCTGTGTGTAATTGATTTATCTGCGGGAACAACAATCGTTCCGTTAAGTTTTGACACTTTATTTATTTTCATTGTCTTGTACTTTTATCTAAAATTTCTCTCAATTTCTTTTCGTCGGAAAAGCTGTTAACAAACATTTTTATTTGTTTGCATAATTCATTTGATAAGATTTTTAAATTTTTCTTGTTGTTCAAAAATATCGGAATCCACATTTCGGGAGATGATTTTGCCACTCTTGTTAAACTTTTAAAAGAACCTGCAACCAAATTATTTATATTTTTGTTTTTATCTTTTTTCTCTTTAAACATCTTATAAAAACTGAAAGATATTATGTGCGGAAGATGGCTTGTAAACGCTACTGTTTCATCATGTTCTTTTGCGGACATAAAAAAAGTTTTACATCCGATATCTTTCCATAACCTGGAAATTATTTTTGTGTTTTTTTCTTTAGGATTTGAAGTTATTACAACAGTAGCATTGTTATATATATCTAAACTTGCATATTCTATACCGTTTTGTTCTATCCCGCACATGGGATGACAACCTATAAATGCAGGACTGTTTTTATGTTGAAGTTGCTTTATTTTGTTGTCAACATTAAATTTTATACTGCCTATATCGCATACTATAGTTTTGTTGTTTACATATTTAGATATTTCTTTATAGAAATTTACTATAGTGTTGACGGGGGTGCATATAAAAATTATATCCGCACATTTCACGGACGAAAGTTCGGTGGAATAGCTGTCTACCGCATTTTTATCTTTAGCAAGTTTTAAATTTTTTATATTTCTGCCTATACCTATAACTTCGTATTGCCTTGAGCCGTTTTTTAATATATGTCTCAAGGCAATACCCAAAGAACCACCCATCAATCCCACACCGATAATGGCTACGGTTTTCATTAGATTTCTCTGCCCAATGCTTTTGCCAAAACTTTAAGTTCAGACACAAGCTTTTTGTATTGATCGGTTAACAAACTTTGTGCACCGTCCGATAATGCTTCTTCCGGTCTCGGATGTATTTCCAATGCTATTGCATCTGCTCCTACCGCCAAACAACCTTTTGCCATTGTAGGAACATGTTCTCTTATTCCTATTCCGTGCGAAGGATCCAATACCACCGGCAAATGTGTAAGTTTTTTTACCACCGGTATTGCATTTAAATCCAATGTAAATCTTGTTGCCGTTTCAAATGTTCTTATTCCTCTTTCGCACAACATTACATTGCTGTTTCCTTCAGACAAAATATATTCCGCTGAAAGCAACCACTCTTTTATCGTTGTTGCCATACCTCTTTTCAATAAAACAGGTTTCTTTTGTTTTCCGCATGCTTTTAACAAATCGTAGTTTTGAACATTTCTTGCTCCGACTTGAACTATATCACAGTATTTACTTACCAATTTTACTTGTTCAACAGACATTGCTTCGCTTATTGTAGGAAGTTTGTATTTAGCACCTGTTTCTTGCAAATATTTTAAACCTTTTTCTCCTAATCCCTGGAAAGTGTATGGCGAAGATCTCGGTTTATATGCTCCGCCTCTGAGTATTGTTCCGCCTCCGTCTTTAACGATTTTGGCTATTTCGTCCAAAACAGATTTGCTTTCTATTGCACAAGGCCCTGCAATAATGGGAACTTTGTTTCCTCCTATTTCTACACCGTAAGGAAGTTTTATTATTGTATTTTCATGCTTAAAATCTCGTGATGCTAATTTGTAAGGTTTTTCTATCTCACTTATATGGTCAACTTCGTCCATAGATTCGAAAAGTTCACTGTACTTTTCCGCAAGTTCACCAACCATACCTATAATGGTAACATCTTTACCTTTAGATATGTGAGGTATGTAACCCAACTTCTTTACTTTGTCTACTACTTTTTTTTCTTCCTGCTTTGTTGCCCTTCTTTTTAACGTTATAATCATCTTTTTCTCCCTTACTACACCACTAACTTAATCTCACATTATATAAAAATAAAAGATTAATGTATATAAATAAATTTCATAAATTCAAATTATATACATATTATATTACAAAAGTTCTATGGCTTTATTTGCTAAAAGGATACCGAAAATTCCGGTAATAACAGGGGATGAACCTAAAATTTTAGGGCCTCCGTTTTTACCGTATTTTTTGCCGTCTTGTTCCGGTAACGGTATAGGTTTTATCTGCGGAGATTGTTCGGAAAAAACACACGGTATTCCTTTTGAAATACCTAAAGATCTTAAATCTCCTCTTAATCGTTCGGCAAGTTTACAATGATGTGTTTCAAATAAATCCGCATATTTTACGGAAAAAGGGTCGGTTTTCAATGCGGCACCCATTGAAGATATTATTTTTATATTATTTTTGTAACAATATTCCAAAAGTCTTAGTTTAGGATTGTATGAATCTATAGCATCAATAACAATATCGGGAACATCGGAAAAAATTTGTTCAAATGTGTCTGTGTTAACAAAAACATTTAAAGTATTAACTTTGCAATCCGGATTTATATCCAAAACTCTTTTTTTTGCAAGTTCCGTTTTCTTTAAATTTATCGTTGAATGTAAAGCATATAATTGTCTGTTAATATTAGATTCCTGCACAACATCAAAATCAACGAGTGTTAATGTTCCGACTCCCATTCTTGCAAGTATTTCAACGGCAAAACTTCCAACCGCACCAAGGCCTATAACGGTAACCTTCGAGTTGAATATTTTTTCCGTTTTTGTTGTACCCAAAAGAAGTTTTGTTCTTACAAATTGTTCTTTGTTATTTGTTTGTGTCATGTAATTAAAATACAAATTTTACATTTTTTATTCAATACAAACATTGAAAAATTTTTCAAATTTTATTATATAATTATTAAAACCCTTTTATAACAAGTTTGTAAACATGGATACAGAAAAAAGAAAATTTCCCAGACAAAGAGTGTCGTTATCCACAAACATTTTGGAAACTAAAACAGGAAATGTTTTGGGAGAGTGTATTTTGACCGACATTTCAAAAAACGGGTTTGCTTTTGAAAGCGAGACAACTTTTTCGGTTGGTCAAAAATTTAATTTGGAACTTATAATATTAAACAGAACTATCCATTTAAGCGGAAAAGTTGTAAGAATTTGCGACGGTATATTTTATCCCATGTACGGGGTGGAAATTATAGACAGTGAAAGTAAAAATTTGGATTTTTTCAGAAAATATATAGATTATTCATTGAATTAAGGAAGAAACATGAAAATAATAAACGGAAAAGAAATATCTCAATCCATAAGACAGGAACTAAAAAATAAAATTGAACAATTAAAAAGTAAAACTTCAAAAGTTCCCGGTCTTGCAACAATACTCGTGGGAGAAGATCCTGCAAGTAAAGTATATGTCGGTTCGAAGATAAAAGCTTGTGAACAGGTAGGAATAAAATCATTTCATAATCCGTTACCGGCAAACGCAACACAGGAAGAAATAATAGAATTGATAAACAAATTAAATGCAAATAAAGATGTTGACGGAATATTATTGCAACTGCCTTTGCCGAACGGGCAATTACCGGATAAATGTATAAATTCAATTTCTCCGGATAAAGATGTTGACGGATTGCACCCTTTTAATGCAGGTATGCTTACATTGGTAAAAAATTGGAAAGAAATCGTAGATCAAAAATTGTTGGTTTCCTGTACTCCTATGGGAGTGGTTTATTTATTAAAGTATTCCGATATAGATATTCAAGGGAAAAATGTTGTTGTTTTGGGAAGATCCAACTTGGTGGGTAAGCCCGTATCCATGCTTATGCTTGCCAATAATGCAACCGTAACAATGGCACATTCAAAAACACAAAATTTAAAACAAATAACAAAACAGGCGGATATTTTAATTGCCGCCATAGGTAAAGCAAAATTTGTTACCAAAGATTTTGTTAAAGACGGTGCAACAATAATAGATGTCGGCATTAACAGATGTGAAGATAAAAAACTTTACGGAGATGTTGATTTTGAATCCGTAAAAGATATGAATATAAACATAACTCCGGTTCCCGGCGGCGTAGGACCAATGACAATAACGATGTTGTTGCACAACACAATATTGGCATTTGAAAGACACAATAATCTGTAAATTTTAATAAAAATTTGATATATTACTTTTTTTAAAGTATAATTATTGAATTATTCTGTAAATATTAAAGAGGTTTAAAATGACAAAGAGAACTTTTCAACCAAACAAAGAAAGAAGAAAAAAGAAAATTGGCTTTAGAGCAAGAATGGCTACAGCAGGCGGAAGAAAGGTATTAAGTGCAAGAAGAAAAAAAGGCAGAGCAACACTTTCGGCATAAAATGCTTAGCAGCAGCAAAGGTTTTTCTTTTTGTTATCTTGAAAGATTACATACTTCTGCAGATTTTAATAAAGTCTTCAAATATGGCAAAAAACTTAAAACTGTTTTTGTTGATATTTGCGTATTAAAAAGAAAAGATAATAATGAAATTAGAAGATTAGGTCTGGTAACATCAAGAAAAGTAGGAAAAGCCGTAAAAAGAAATACGGCCAAAAGAAGATTAAGAGAAATCTTTAGAACAAATAAACATAAGCTGACACCAGGTTTGGATATAATATTTATATTAAAACCTCAAATTACTTCGACAGGGTACGGCAAACTAAAGACTACAATTTTAGATTGTTTAGAAAGTGCAAAATTTTATAACAATATATAGTTTAGTATGAAGCATATTTTGCTTTTTATTATTAAAATATACAGAAAATTTTCATCACTTACCCCGCCAAGATGCAGGTTCTATCCAACTTGTTCGGCTTATGCTTATGAAGCAATCGAAAGATTCGGAGTTATTAAAGGTGTATACCTATCCGTAAAAAGATTGCTTAAATGCCATCCTTTTAATGACGGTGGCTATGATCCTGTTCCAAAGGAATAAATTATAAGCACAGGCAGGTATAAAATGCAAAAAAATATGATAAAGTTCATATTATGGACAACGATTTGTTTGTTGGCTTGGTATTTATTTTTCCAACCGAAACAAAACGAGCAACAACTTTTATTACAGCAACAGGAAACTGTAACACAGGAACAATCCGATAATAACGCTGCAATAACGGATGAAAAAACATTTGCTAAACAAGAAGCTGCCGTTCAACCGGTAAAAAACATTAAAGAAGAAGAAATTGAAATAGAAACAGAAAAATATAAAGCTGTATTTTCAAACAAAGGTGCAGCAATAAAACATTGGTATATAAAAGAACAAAACGATGCTTTAGTTGATTTGGTTTTACCGGAATCTTCACCCGTTCTTGCAAATTTTCCCGGTTCGGTATATGAAATAATAGAAAAAACAGATACAAAATTGGTTTTGTCTTATACTTCAACACAAAACTGGAAAATAACAAAAACATTTGATTTATCAAAAGATTATTTGCATGCTATGGATATAAAGCTTGAAAAACTTACCGAAGATGCAAAACTTCCAAGTATAGAATTTAATTGGGGCCCAGGACTTGGTACGGATGCAAAAGAATTAAAAGAAAATGTATCCGTTACAAGAGTTATAGGTTATACATCAACAAAACCGGCAAAATTGGAAAAGATAAAAACAGAATCCAATCCGGCACAACTTTATAAATGGGTGGCAATAGACAACAGATATTTCCTTGCAGCGCTCATTCCCGACAATTCATTAAATTTTTCCAATGTGGGAATGGTAAAACAGAACAAAAGAATGCCTCCTGTTTTAATATTTGATGCAAAAGTAAAACCGGAAGAAGCCGTTCAGAATTTTTCATTGAAATTTTATGTCGGACCGAAATCTTATTCATATTTAAAAACTCTTGATATGGGTTTTGAAAAAGCCGTTGATTTCGGATTTTTCGGAATTTTAGGGAAAATAGCAACAGCTGTTTTGTTTTCTTTATATAAACTGACAAACAACTACGGTTGGGCAATTATAATACTTACAATAATAATACAAATTTTGGTGTTGCCTTTAACATTAAAAAGTTTTAAAGCTATGGCAGGCATGAAAAAAATTCAGCCTTTGATGAAAGATCTTCAAACAAAATATAAAAATGATCCGAAAAGATTACAAGTGGAAATGATGAATTTATATAAAACTCATAAAGTTAATCCTTTCGGAGGATGTTTGCCGATGTTTTTACAGTTGCCTATATTTTGGGCATTGTTTCAAACATTAAGAAATGCTTATGAATTGAGATATTCTCCATGGATTTTGTGGGTAAAAGATTTGTCCGCAAGCGATTCATTGTTTTATATGGGTTCAATATCATTCAATTTGTTACCTTTGATTATGGGTCTTATAATGTTTTTCCAACAAAAACTTACAACAGCAACATCGGATCCTACTCAAAGAAGAATGATGTATATAATGCCGATAATATTTACATTAATGTTCTGGGGCTTTCCTTCGGGACTTGTATTGTATTGGCTTACAAACAGTGTAGTATCAATAATAGTTCAAATTTTTGTTTTGAGAAAAATTGAAAAAAATTCCTCGGGGGTAAAAAATGTTAAAAGAGCTTGAAACATCAGGTAAAAATATAGAAGATGCAATACAAACAGGATTAAAAGAATTAAATTGTTCCAGAGAAGATGTTGAAGTAAAAATCTTGGATGAAGGAACAAAAGGGTTGTTCGGTCTTATGGGTGCAAAACCCGCAAGAGTTATATTAACGGTAAAAGATAAAAATAATCAAACAAAAGAAAATATTAAAGAAAAAAGAGAAGCCGTTAAAAGAGAAATAGATTTTGATTTGGCATGCAAAAATGCACAGGAGTATGTATCAAAAATAGTTTCAATGATGAACATAAAAGTTAACAATATAGTTGTAAGTCACGATGAAGATACCGTAAATATAGATATTTCTACCGACAGCGGAAGTTTGTTGATAGGAAGAAGCGGTCAATCTTTAAATGCTTTGGAATATGTTGTTCAGCTTATGTTAAACACTAATCCTTCAACAAGAGCTAAAGTTAACATTGATACGGAAAAATACAGACAAAAACAACAGGACAAATTAAAAGCTATTGCAAACAAAGCAATAGAATATGTTAAAAGAACAAAAAAAATATACAGGTTTGATCCGATGTCCGCAAAAGACAGAAAATTTATACACACATACTTAAAAAGTATCGGCGGATTTGACACTTTTTCCGAAGGAGAAGGTGCATTAAGAAAAGTCGGAGTAAAACTTTCGGTAGATAAATATTAATGAACTTATTTAAACAGGAAGATACTATTGTAGCTCTTGCTACAGGCAATATAAAATCCGCTTTGGCAACAATAAGAATAAGCGGCAGTATTGCAAAACAAGCAGTATCTTCCGTTTTTTTTACAAAAAAGCACAATAAGATAGAACTTGAAGATAAAAAAGTTTGTCACGGATATATTTTTGACGATAATAAAAAAATCGATGAAGTGATTTTATATTATTTAAAAGCTCCGCACACATATACCGGGGAAGATACGGTTGAAATTTCCACACACGGAAACCCGTTAATAGTTCAACAAATAATAAATTTATTATTATCTAAAAATATACGACTTGCGGACAGAGGCGAATTCACATACAGAGCATTTATAAACAATAAAATGGACTTATCCGAAGCCGAAGCCGTAAACGAACTTATAAACAGTTCAAGTTCAAAATCAGCCGAACTTGCATTGAATTCTTTGCAAGGTTCATTATCCGACAAAATAAAAGATATTAAACAAGATTTAACCGCATTATTTGCATATCTTGAAGTATCGCTTGATTATCCGCAGGAAGATATAGATTTTTTAACAAGACAACAGAAAAAAGAAAACATGCAAAAAATAATTTCCAAATTAAACGATTTAATTTCTTCTTATTCGTTAAGCAAACTTATAACCAACGGAATAAAAATTGCAATAGCAGGAAAACCCAATGCGGGAAAATCTTCAATACTGAATTCGATTTTAGGTTATCAAAGAGCAATCGTAACCGATATTGCCGGTACTACAACCGACACAATAGAAGAAACCGTTGAATACAACGGAATATCTCTTACTATTATAGATACCGCAGGTATAAGGCAACACACATCAAACTCAATAGAAAAAATAGGTCAGGAAAGATCCAAATCTTCCATAGAAATTGCCGATATAATTTTGTGGGTTATGGATTCAAGTATCAGTTTGGATGATAACGATAAACAAATTTTTGAACTGTTGAAAAACAAACTCGATAAAACGGTTGTCATCTTAAACAAATGTGATTTGCAACAAAAAATTTCTTTACGGGAATTTAACAATTTTATCGACACAAACACAATTGTACAGTTTTCTGTAATAAACAAAACTCCCATAGAAAATATTTTAAACAAAATATATGAGATTCTTAATATAAAAGATATTGAAGATAACGGTAATATATTGTTGAATGCAAGACAATACAATTTACTCTGTAAAGTTCAAACACAATTAAATAAAATTTTGGAACTTATAGATAAAGGTGACAGTGATGAAATAGTTTCTTTTGAAACAGAGAATGCTTTAAATTCGTTAAATGAAATTTTAGGTATAGATGTTAAAGAAGATATTTTGCATACCGTCTTTTCAAAATTTTGTGTTGGAAAATAAAACCTGTCTAATTTACAATTTATGAATTATAATTTAAAATATATGAAACAAAGCCAAGGAAACACGAAATGTTAAAATTTAATTTTGAAGAACAATTAAAAAATGTAATAGATAATTTCGCAAAGAGTAAAGGTATCGAAGAAAAGGTATCTTTCGTTGTTGAAATTCCCCCCAAAAATATCAATGCGGATTTAGCATTAAATGCCGCTATGATAATTGCAAAAAAAATAAGAACAAATCCGAGAATTATAGCAACAGAGCTTATAGAAATTATTTCCAAAGAATTTTCCAATACGATAAAATCGGCGGAAATTGCAGGCGCGGGTTTTATAAACTTACATTTTACCGATGAATTCTTACAGCAGGAACTGAACAAAATATTATCCAAAAAACAAGATTATGCAAAACAAGAAAATATAAATAAAGATAAAATCATGGTGGAATTTGTTTCCGCCAACCCTACCGGACCTTTACATATAGGTCACGGAAGAGGTGCCGCAATAGGCGATTCTCTTTCAAGAATATTAAAACATTTGGGATATAATACAGTTAAAGAATATTATCTTAACGATGTCGGTAACCAAATGAATGTGTTGGGCGAATCCACAAAAACAAGATACAGACAACTTAAAGGTGAAGATATACCTTTTTTGGAAGACGGTTATAAAGGCGAATATATAAGAGAGATTGCTCAGGATTTAATAAACGAAGGCAAAAAGTTTGAAGAAATAGATTTTAAAAAAGAGTCTCATACAAGAATTTTGGAAACAATAAAAAAAGATTTAGAGAAATTCAGAGTAAGTTTTGACAGTTGGTTTTCCGAATCTAAAATTGCTTCCGATAAAGATGAAAACGGAAAAACACAAGTTGATAATGTTTGCCAATACTTAAAAGAAAAAGGTGATGCTTTCGAACAAGACGGAGCCTTGTGGTTAAAATCCACTTTATACGGAGACGACAAAGACAGAGTTTTGAGAAGAACAGACGGAAGATACACATATTTGGCATCGGATGTCGCATATCATAAAAATAAATATGAAAGAAAATTTGCTCAAGTTATAAATTTGTGGGGAGCAGATCATCACGGATATGTTGCAAGAATTATGGCAGCAATTCAAATGCTCGGGCAAAAGAAAGAAGCGTTGAAAGTTATTTTATATCAACTTGTAAGTTTGGTAAGAAACGGACAACCGGTCGCAATGTCTACAAGAAGCGGAGAATTTATTACTCTCAGAGATGTTTTGGATGAGGTTGGAACTGATGCCTGCAGATTTTTCTTTTTGTTAAGAGCACCGGATTCACAACTTGAGTTTGATTTGGAACTCGCAAAAAAACAAACAAGTGAAAATCCCGTATTTTATGTTCAGTATGTTAATGCAAGATGCCAATCAATTTTAAAAGAATACAAAGAAGATTCTTCATCGGCAAATTTAAGTTTGCTGAATTCAAAAGAAGAAAAAGATTTAATTAAAAAACTGATATCTTTTGAAGATACTTTACTTATATGCGACAAAACAAAAAGTCCGCACCATTTAACTACATATTTAATAGAAACAGCGGATATTTATCACAGATTTTACGAAAAATGCAGAGTGTTGAATACAGATAACAAAGAGCTTGAAAAAGCAAGGATACAGCTGCTTAAAGCTGTCTCGATTGTAATTACGGTAGGGCTCGATTTGCTCGGTGTTTCGGCACCCGAAAAAATGTAAAAAAATTTATAATTTACGATAAAGGCTTAATGACAATTTTATTTATTAAGGAGAAGAGATATGAAAATAAAAAATGTATTAGCTTTTTCAATTGCAGCAGTATTATTTTTTAGTGTTTCTATTTTTGCAAAGGAATCTCAAGAAGCGCAACAACCGTTAAACAGGAATCCCGTATTAAACAAATATCAGAAAGATAAAAAAGTTCAAGAAATTATTTGTGTGCACTTTGTAGAAGACAGCACTGCCATTTTAAAAATGTATGTAAGAGATAAAACTCAAGACAGCGGTTGGAATCTTATTTTAGCCACGGATGCTTTTATAGGACAAAAGGGGTTAGGTAAAGAACAAGAAGGAGATTTAAAAACTCCCGAAGGTGATTTTAATGTAACCCAAGCTTTCGGAATAAAGCCAAATCCGGGAACATCTTTAAATTATATTAATGTTAACAACAACATTTATGCCTGCGATGAAGATTGCAAATATTATAATCAAATTATAGATGCGGCAAATTTAGATCATACATGTAAGGGAGAACATTTAATAGACTATGTACCTCAATATAATTACGGATTGTGTATAGATTTCAATCCTCAAAATATTTTCCCCAACGGTTCAAATATTTTTATACATGTAAAAGGTAACAAAGTTTATACCGCAGGTTGTGTTGCCGTTGATGAAGAAAGTATGATAAAAATTCTTAAAAACGCTACGAATAAAACAAAAGTAGTTATTTATGAACAATAAAACAACAGCACAATTTATATGTGCCGATCAGCGGTAATATAATTTTAAAAAGAGCAGAGAAAATTCTCTGCTCTTTTTTTATTCAAATCTTTTCTTTACAGTTAATACTAATTATTATAAAATAACAAGATGTAAAAGCACCAAAAATCAGAGAGATTTTTGGTGAGGTACGGATGTATAGAAGTATGGATGTATGGAAACGACAATAACGAAAAATGCAAAAAACTTGAAAATTATAGACTAAAAACAGTCGATATAAAAGGTGGAAAAATGAAAAATTTTCAACAATTCATCGGTTCATTTTCTTTCGATCAAAGGTTGGCAGAAGTAGATATTGAAGGTTCAATTGCACATGTGCAAATGTTAATAAAAACAAAAATTATACCTGCTTCCGACGGTAAAAAAATTATTGCGGGATTAAATTCCATACTTAAAGATTTGTCTAAAGGGTGGACCCTTCCTGTTGAAGAAGATATCCATTTTGCAATAGAAAAAGAACTTATAAGAAGAATCGGTGCTATCGGCGGCAAAATGCATACGGCAAGAAGCAGAAACGATCAGGTGGCTACCGATTTAAGACTTTATATAAGAAAAGAAATATTGTCCATATTCGACATGTTAAACGCTTTTCAAAAAGTACTTGTACAAAAAGCGGAAAAAAATATCGATGTTATAATGCCGGGCTATACTCACTTACAGCCTGCACAACCTATAATCGCTTCTCATCATCTGCTTGCTTATGCTTGGATGATACAAAGAGATAAAGAAAGAATTATAGATTGTTTAAAAA
>JAEEGK010014889.1_pt1 | contig 17321 bp, 19 predicted proteins | sample 8958771 | NCBI WGS metagenome assembly JAEEGK01 (sample SAMN16246547, study PRJNA631951) | gut metagenome | biome: gut microbiome; feature: rumen; material: SC-attached | host: Bos | place: Iran: Karaj | collected 2018-10
AGCCCGCCCTCAAGAAGGAAGGCCTCATGACTCGTGACGCCCGTGCCGTTGAACGTAAGAAGTTCGGCCGCAAGAAGGCCCGTAAGCACTTCCAGTTCAGCAAGCGCTAATCTGCGAATCGCTTTACGAAAAACCCTGGCTATGCCAGGGTTTTTCTTTTTTTATGCACACCGAAGGTGTGCCCGCGAAGAAACTTGTTTCGAGCGTCGGGAGGGTCTTAGGGAGGGCTAGCCCGGTGGGTGCCCTCCCTAGTCTCATAACCGCGGGGCTTTTTGGTCTGTACAAAATTAATTTATGTGTAAATAAAAACCGTATTTGATGTGCTTTCTACGCAATTTTTGCCTTAAATATGTCGCTCGGCGTCCATTTTCTCGGAAAAAACGAGATGCTTTGATTACTTTATATGCAAAAGTACGGACCAAACAGGGGGATAGGGGCTATTTGGTCTGCTAAAAAGCCATTCGCGAGCACGGGACCGTCCCTAGTTGTTCTCCGTTATGAATTTCTTGAAGAATTCGGGGCTGCGCGAAAGGGCCTTGAGTTCGGCTTCGAGCGAATCCGCGCCGAAAATTTCGAGCAGTGTCTTCTCGTCCGAGAACAGCGATGCGCCCAGCCCGTAGCGGTGGCCCTCGATCTCGAAGCCCATGGCTTCCAGGATGGAGGGCGTGATGTCGATGGAGGTGAACTGGTGCTGCCTTGTCTTGGGTTCCTTGACGGGGTTCAAGAAGATGCTTACCCATTTGCGGTTTTCTTCACGCGCATGGGCGAGGAACTTTCCGGGGAATGCGTTCATGAAAAGGTGGTCGCCGACGATGACGATGAGCGTGTTCTCGGCGAAGTCCTGTTTTTTGCACCAGTCGATAAATTCGTTCACTTCGCGTGATGAGCAGCGCAGGGTCGCCTTGTAGTAATCTTCGTCCGAGCTCGATGCGGGCTTCTCGAGGCAATTCGGGTCGTAGAATCCGTAGGGGAAGTGCGTATTGATGGTCGGGAGGGATACCGAGAAAGGCTTGCCGTTTTTCGAAATGGAATCGATGTAGTGCATGGATGCGGTATACAGGCTCTGGTCTGTGAGGCCGACCTCGAAGTCGTGCATGTTCTTGAATTTTTCATCGATTTGCTGCTTGCTTTTCAGTGTCCTCGTATCGTAGATGCGATCTATGCCGTGCTGTTCCAGGAACCAGTTGAACATGGTGAATCTGGAATCCGTTCCCATGATGAAGTAGTTTTCGTAACCGTAGCGGTGCAGGATTTCCCATAGGCTCCTTGCCCCGGGGACGAACTTGTTATTGAGGCGCAGGCGGGACAGCAGCGGAACTCCGGTGGACTTGGCGAATGTCGCGGTAATGGTCATGTACGAACCCATCATGTCGCTTCCGCCTCCGAATTTTTCGGAATGGGTGAATCCGATGTTGTTCTCGAACAGCTGCGTGAGTTCGGGAATGTAGTTTTCGTAGGCTTCGCCCCCGTGGGCCGTGTCCGCAAATGTATTTTCCATGGATTCCATCAGGATCCATATCAGGTTGTACGGCTTTTCCGGGGCAGATATTTTCAGGGAGTCGGGATCCGCGTAGTATTTTTCCAGAAGGTCGCTTTCCGCGCTCGTCTTGTCGATGTCAAGGGCCTCGATATATCTGGAGACGGGAACCTTGTTGATGAAGGCCGCAAGGAAAACGGTGACGCCGACAGCGGTGAGCAGCGCACAAGTAATCTTGGGCTTCTTGAAAACGGAGCAGACCTCCCCGAAGAAATAGGAGAGCGCTGCGGTCAGGAGGACAAGGGGGAGCAACGCGCGAAGCAGGTAGCTCTTGACAAATACGACGGTAAAGCCGTCGAGAGGGAGACTGAGGGTAGTGATGACGGATTCTACGTCGTTCACGGGGAAGGTGCGCAGGGTCCAGATGGCCGTAATTCGGATGAACAGGATTATAAATAAGGTGATCGGGAATGCGAACGACCACTTGCATTTGGGCAGCGAGCCGGATTTCTTGAACGTGAGGTATTTCCATGCGAACATGGCGCCCCAAAGTATCGCGGCGTACAGCACGTGCTTTGTTGATGGTGGCGGGTTCCAGGTGAAATACGACATCATCCAGGTGAGCGCGTAAATCTCGACGCATACGCGGACGCTGTTGACTGCGGTCTGCTTTCGGGTTTCCGACTTGTGGAACAGCTTGCCGCGAAGCAGCACGAAGAAAAGTGAAATGCAGATATAGGCGGCAATCAGTTTCATCGCGCAAGCCCTGCTTTTTTAAAAATTGTCCGGGCGGTCGAACATGTGTGTGACGAACTCTGTCACGAGCGTCACATAGGCATCGTCGCTGAAGATGGGCTTCTGCATCATGTCGATGGCCTCTTGCGAGAGCGAACCCGTCTTCGCGAGTTCCTCGCCACCCTTCCTGTACTTTTCGCGCAGCATGGCGAGGCGGCGCGGGCCACCGCGATGGTCGAGTGCGCGCATCTGCGGGCAGGCGATGAGCGTGTAGCCTTCGTGTCCGAGGATAATGTCGAACTGCTTGCGGATCGGTTCATAGACCACGTCGATATCCATCCAGGCGCAGCTTGAAAGCAGAATGATCTTTTGGCCTTCCTTCTGGAACTGCAATCCGTGCAGGTGGGAGTTCAGCGCGTTCGCGCCATCCTTGAGCTTTTGGCCCATGTAGGGGTGGACCATGCCCACGATGCGGTCCATCAGGACCTTCATCTGGCCCGGGATGCTGAAAAGGAACAGCGGGAAGCTCCAGATGACGATATCGGAGTTGATGAGTTTCTCGCGCACCATCGGGATGTCGTCGTCCTTGATGAAGCAGCTTCCGTCAGGACGGCCCCAGCAGCTGAGGCACCCGCGGCAGGGCTTGATATTCAGGCGGTCGATGAAGAGGTATTCGGTTTCGTAGTCACCGTTTTCTTCGAGCCCCTGCACGAACGCCTTCGTGGGGATAAGCGTCCCACTGCGTTCGTTTTTCGGGCTTGCGACCATCACGAGTATCTTCTTTTTCTCTGCCATGGCCGCAAATTTAGAAAAAAAGAGGGGGAATGAAAAAAGATGGGAATTTTTCGTCAGTTTTTATTTACATTTAATGAAAACCGAGAAGGAGTCTCCGATGATATCACCCAAAATGCTTGCTCTCCTGTTGTGTATGCTGGCCGTGGCATTTTTGCAGGGCTGCGATTATGCGAACATAGAAATGGTCAAGAACGGGCACTTGCACAGTTGTCCTTCCAAGACGATGTCGCAGATGGTGAATGGGTTTATGGGCGATCCCGAGTGGACGGGCGGTACGGGCTCCGATGGCAAAAGCTATGTAAACGTCAGTGGCAACATTACCTATTATGGAAAGCAGGTCCGTGCGACATACCAGTTCAGGGTTGACGGAGAATCCTTCTATTTCAATGCGCTGGAATTCAATGGAATTCCGCAGAATATGCTGATGTCGCTTGCCTTGCTGAACAAGATGTGCACGGGCGAATGATTTTTTAAAACGAGGTAAAATATGAAATGTCCAAAATGTGGAAAAGAAGTGGCGGCCGGGACCAAGTTCTGTATCGGTTGCGGGTCGCCTTTGCCGCAGGAGGAGCCGAAGGCTTCTGACCCTGCTCCGGCTCCCAAGCCGGTGAAGGTGGAACTTCCGGACGAATCGGGCGTAATCCAGGACAAGGGAACGCTCATTTTCTGGCTCACGCTCCTGTGCGGAAGCACCAACATCCATCATTTCATGCTCGCCAAGACGGGCGGCCCGCTTGACAAGAAGTCTCGCTTCGTGTTCAACTGGGAAGGCCTCGTTACCGTTGCCTTTGCCGTGCTCGCGCTGATTATTACGGTTGCCTCCCAGTCGGCTGTCGTGGGAACGGTGCTCCTGGGCATGCTTTCGATTGCTGCCTTTGTCCATGCATGGCGCCATGCCTTCGGGAAAATCTACAGCTACGACCATACCCACCACTACATGGGACAGAAGTGGAAGAAGGTTGTCTGTATTGTGCATGCGTCGGTTACCGTAATTTCCATCATCCTTGGACTCGTGCTGTCGGTGCTTGCTCCTTCGGCGACGGCCAAGGCCAACCTCTCCATTATCCCGCCGACCATGGGCGCATGGGTTACGCTGCAGGAGGCCAGTGTGGCCGAAATGAAAAAGACCGGCGACTTTACAGCGATTGGCTTTGAGGCCCCGTCTAGCGACAAGGTTGCCTTCTTCGACATTCCTTCGGGCAAGCGCAAGGATATACATGCCGTCGGAGCCCTGTTGCTTGAAGCCATGTCCAAGTGCCAGGACAAGACGACGCTTGTGATATCGTTGCAGATGGATCCGCGCAATGGCGAGACTCACAAGTTCTGCTGGGTGGGCCTCCGCAATGCCGAAAGCGGAAACTTCGAAGAGATGCCTGCCGAGCAGGTCGAGGAATGCCTTGCCCTGATTCCTACATGGAAGTCCCTGTGCGATGCCGGGTTAGTCCAGAAGTTCGACGATCTTTTCCCCGCTCCGCTGTTCGAACCGCTCGATATGTCCGAGATTAGCGGATTTATGGATGCTGCGCTGAAAAATGAGCCGCAGTACGAAACAGGTGATGGCCCGATTGTATCGGGTGGTGTAGCTAAGTTTGCCAAAATAAAGAGCGTTTTTGCGCCCAATGCTCAGGAGATTGATTCAAAGACCTTCCAGACGGAGAACTTTGTATTTAAGGAAACAACAAGAAACAAAAAGAAGGATGTGGTTGTCTGGACTGCGACGAGCCTGCGTCCGATTGACCAATGCCCGGAAGGCAGCACATGGAAGATTACGGCTTCAGTGAAGCGCATCTATGATTATAACCTTGTGGTGAACTATGGCTATACCGTAAAATCTCCGGAAGGTTGCCCGAAGGTGAAAGACATAAAGCAGACAGTCTATAACGGATACGACTTCTAAGTTCTGTCTGAATATTTCTGCTTTTTATTCATAGGCGGGTAAAGCTTTTCTGGGCTTTGCCCGCCATTTGTAAACCAATTATATTTTTAAATATTCAGTATGGAAAAGAATAAAACAGCTTTCTTGTTTATGGTGGCGATTGCCACGCTCTCTCTTCTCTTCGGCGCATGCAAGAGTGACGAGGATAAATGCAAAGACGGAGACATGACCGCTTGCCAGAAGGTCCTGGAAAAGGCGACCAAGGCCCTGAGCGACCTGAGCGCGGCTGCGGACAAAGTGGGGAAGGCCAAGACATCCCGTCCGCTGGTCTTGGATGACCAGTTGCTGTTCAAGATATCGAACGAAAGGCTGAAGGAGTCCGACCTTTCCGGCTATTCCATGGACAATCTCAGAATTTTGAGGAATGCGATTTTCGCACGTCACGGCTACAAGTTCAAGAGCGCGGATTTGCAGGAATACTTCGCGGGGTTTGACTGGTACCGTTCCCGGTTTGCGGATGTGACTGCGCAACTTTCTTCTGTCGAGAAAAAGAACATCGAACTGATCAAGGCACTCGAGTCCGATACCGGTGACGGATTTGTGGATTCCCGAGACGGCAAGAAGTATAAGGCGGTGACGATTGGCTCCCAGACGTGGATGGCCGAGAACCTCAACTACAAGATGAAAGGTTCTTGGTGCTATCGTGAAAAACCAGAAAATTGCAACAAGTATGGTCGTCTCTACAACTTGAGCGCATCTCGTCAGGCTTGTCCTGCAGGTTGGCATTTGCCTCGAATCAAGGAATGGCAGGACCTTTGGGATTATGTGCATAAGAATAAGGGCAAGTTAGACTATGACGCAGCCCTAATGTCCAAAACCGGTTGGCCAACTGGAAATAGTCTAGGTCTGCCGAAGGGTATGGATATCTTTGGCTTTAGAGCTCTTCCTGCTGGTTATGGCCATCCTGGCTTCTGGGAAGGCTTGAACGGTACGACCTTATTCCGCGCTTATGAATCTGGCGAATCCCATTTGATTGGATACGGAGACTTTGGCGAGGATGATTTTAAAGTCGATGATGACGAGGGGCTTTCTATCCGCTGCGTCAAGAACTGATTTTTGCTGCAAGGCGCCCACTCTGGGCGCTTTTTTTACTATCTTTGTCCTCGCTCGGGTAATTTCGCCCGGGTAAAACCAATCACCGGTTTGCGAGAGTCGCTTCGGTGGCGCGGTCCTCAACCCCAGGTTCGGGCTTCGCTTCGCGGCTTAATTGCATGCCGGGTAGTCACAACCGAAAAGGAATACATTATGGCAAATCTGCCTTCCGTTGAAGACCTGCTCGCTGCAGGCTCCCACTTTGGTCACCAGACTCAGCGCTGGAACCCGAAAATGAAACCCTACATCCTGGCGGAAAAGAACGGCATCTACGTTCTTAACCTCTCCAAGACCCGCGACCTCCTCGAAGAAGCCGCCAAGGCCGCCGCCAAGATCTCCGAATCTGGCAAGACCGTGCTCTTCGTCGGCACCAAGCCCACTGCCCGTCAGTGCGTGCTCGACGCAGCTGCCACTTGCAACCAGTTCTCCGTCACCAACCGCTGGCTCGGTGGTATGCTCACGAACTTCCAGACGGTTCGTAAGTCCATCAAGAAGATCGACAAGATCGACGCCATGGAACAGGACGGTACTTTCCAGGCCCTCTCCAAGAAGGAAGTGCTCGACAAGAACCGCGAACGCGAAAAGCTGCTCGGTGTGTTCGGTGGCATCCGTGAAATGGTGAACCTCCCGGGCCTCCTGGTCGTGACCGACCTCGCCCACGAAAAGATTGCCGTGGCCGAAGCTCGTCGCCTCCACATTCCTATCATCGGTATCTGCGACACGAACGTCGATCCGACTCTCGTGGACTACCCGATTCCGGCCAACGACGACGCCGTGAAGTCCCTCAAGCTCATTGTGGACTACATCGCCGCCAACGTGAAGCCGCGTACTACCGACAAGAAGGGCTCCAAGGAAGAAGTGAAGAAGTTCGACAACGGCGAGGACAAGTAATATGCAGATTACCGCTTCCCTCGTTAACGAACTCCGCCAGAAGACTGGCGTGGGCATGATGCAGTGCAAGAAGGCCCTCGTCGAAACTGACGGCGACATGGACAAGGCCGTGGAACTCCTCCGCAAGCAGGGTGCTGCCGTTGCTGCCAAGCGCGCCGACAAGGCCGCCAAGGAAGGCCGCATCTACCTCGTGGAAACTGCCGACAAGGCCGCCGCTTTCGAACTCTCCTGCGAGACCGAACCGGTGTCCAACAACGACGACTTCGTCGCCCTCGCTGCTCTCGCCGTGAAGGCTGTCGAGACTCAGGCTATCTCCTCTGTCGAAGACCTCAAGAACGCTGTCGTGGACGGCAAGAAGGTGAACGATGTGCTCCAGGACGTGCTCGTCAAGATCCAGGAAAACATCGACTTCCGCAAGTTCGCCGAACTCAAGAAAGTCCCGAACTCCGTGTTCGGTGTCTACAGCCACATGAAGGGCAAGATCGGTGTCATCACCGAACTCGCTTACGAAGGCTCTGCCGACGAAGCTGCTCTCAAGGCTGCTGCTAAGGACATCGCTATGCAGGCTGCCGCATTTGCTCCGGTCGCCCTGAACGATTCCGCCGTCCCGGCCGAAACCATCGAAAAGGAAAAGGAAATCGCCAAGGCTCAGATTGAAGCTTCCGGCAAGGCTCCGAAGCCCGAATTCCTGCAGCGCCAGATTGACGGCCGCGTCGCCAAGGTGCTCAAGGAAATCGTTCTCGAAGATCAGGAATTCTTCATGTCCGAAAAGAACCCGAAGAAGCTCAGCGTCAAGGACTACCTCCAGGAAGTCGTTGCCAAGCAGCTCGGTCTTTCCAGCTTGAAGGTCGTGAACTTCATCCGCTTCGAACGCGGTAACTAAGAGGTTGTCATCCTGAACGCGACAGCGCGAAGGATCCAGACCGTAAATTGAATTGGTCGCTCCCTTGCGGGGCGGCCAGTTTTTTATATTCTCGTATAAACGAATGAACATCGGGAGAAACAAATGAAATTATACTCGCAGATTGCTGCTGGAATCGTTATATCGATCGCTTTGGTTGCTTGCGGGGACGACTCGTCGTCTAATGCGAAAGAAGAATCTGAACAAAGTTCTTCTTCTTTAGAAGATAAAATTTCTTCTAGCGAAACTGAGCCTGAAAGCAGTTCGTCCGTAATACTCTCTACTATAATTAATGAAGATTCTACCATTGTTGATCCTCGTGATTCCAAGACATATAAAGTGATTAAGGTCGGTGACCAAATTTGGATGGCGGAGAATATGAAGTATTCCCCTGAAGACGCTCCTTGCGAAAAAGGCGTTGGGGATGAATGCCTTTATACGTGGGCCGAGGCGATGGGGAAGGATACCGTTTACAATCGCAAGTGGCTGGCAATCGGTGATTCGACCGGCTTTCAGGGGCTTTGTCCTCCCGGGTGGCATGTCCCTTGTGCGAAAGAGGGTGAGGCGCTGAAAAATGGTTTGCGCTATCTCCTTCCGCTGGAATTTGATAGTGAACATTTCTGTGCATCAGTGGTTCAAGAGGATATGGTTACTGACGAGGGCAACCCTGATAAATACTGCGAACTGTACGGTGTCGGAGGCGTTTCCAATGGCTTCAACATGCATTTGAGCGGGTATGAAAGCGGATTTTGGCTCATCGAAGAAGATAGGGATCCCTTTACCTGCAGAATTGCAAATGCGGTGACCTTCTGGGGTGCTTCAATTTGGGTGAGCGACATCCCGAATAATCGAAAAGAACAGCTGTTTAACCTTCGCTGCGTGATGAACGCAGATAAAGATGATGCCGAGTAAAAGGTGAACTTATGAAAAAGAACTTTATATTCTCGTCGGTAGCCCTTACTCTGCTTGCGCTGTGCGCCTGTTCCGACGAAAAAAGTGGATTTGACCCGTTTAGCGCGGACGAATTTCAGTGCAAGGTGACCTCGGGCTCGGGCTGGGTCAAGCAAGAGATTGTAGACCCGTCTACTGGCAGGAGCGTTGCTAAGGTGGAAGAACGCGGCAATCGCTTGATGGTTACCATGGATGAAGACCTGTACGGGCTGAGCTCGGAGGCGGTCTATAAAAAATGCGATTCTTTGGGAGTGAGGTCGTCTATTTTTGATGAAGGCTCATTTGTCTGTGATGGCTCCCATATCGCGTATACAATGACGTTTCCAAAGGAGGGAGCGAATTCCCTGAGCGAAATCAAGCGTGGGATGCAGGAAGACTGCGACAATTACGAAGCGAAAAAAGACCGCGTATCTTCGTCGTCCATTGAAAGTTCGTCCAGTGCGATGTCTTCGTCGAGAATTTCCTCGTCGTCCCGTATGTCGTCTTCTTATTCATCGTCTTACTCTTATTCCTACTCGTCTTCCAGAGAGTATTCCTCCTCTTATTTGTTCAGTTCGTCCTCCTCTGTTGACGAAACCCAGTATGTCTATACGTATAGAGGCAGCGGGCAGTACAATGGTACAGGCTGGGCTGTCTATATTACAGGCAATTGCGCCGATTCCGAATGCTTCCAGGACTTTGAGACGTTTGAATTCTTCTCTGCGACTGTCACGACGAGTACGGAAGGTGTCGATGGTGGCAAAGCGCTTCTTTTGCCGGGCGAACAGTACCTTGTGTTGCCCTGGGATATGGACAAGAGAATAAACGTGGGCTCTCTGGACTTTTACTTCAAGCCGGGCGACGATTTCGACGAACAGGGTAATTATGCGCTCGTTGGCAATGATGGTGCGCGAATGAACGTGTTCTATAAGAGGGGCTACTTGTACTTCTACAAGAACTTGTCCAATATCTTCGTATCGGTGTCTGCGCCGGCGTCGCTTAAAAAGGGCGAATGGAACCGGATTACGGCCGAATGGAATGCCGAATCGGGCCTTATCGCGATATTCCTCGACGGCAAGCAGCTCGCTAGCCAGAAGACGGAGTATCCGTACTATAGCCCCTCCGAACGCGGACGCAACGACAATGTCGTGATTGTCGGTTACAAGAGCGACTGCTGCCTGGGCGACCTCAGCATGAATTACTTTGGCAAGGGAGCCTTCGACAATATCAAGGTGGTGAGCGAAAACGTCTTTGAAATCACCGAGACCCTGTCAAGCTCCAGTGTGGTGTCCAGCAGCTCGGAAGAGCCTGTTTCGTCGGATTCGGCAGAAGAATCGTAATACTACTTGTCTATCTCGACGACCTTCTTGTTGTTCGTGCTGCCGAGAACCACGCGCACATCGCGCTTGTGGACCTTGAAGTAATCGGCGAGCAATTCGCAGATGGCCTCGTTGGCTGCCCCTTCAACTGGAGGGGCCTTGACTTCGACCTTGTAGCTGCCGTCGGGTAACGCAGTAACGCTTTCGCGCTTGCTACGGGCGTGTACTTTGATGTTGATTCTCATGTAGGGGCGTGGCTTACGCGGTTATGCGATGACCTTGCCGACCGGGTTGATGCCGGGGGCGGCAGGGCGCACCGTCTGGGGAATCTCTTCGCGTTGGTCGTTTTCCATGGCGGCAAGGAGTTCCTCTTGCCCGCGGATAAGCGCGCGGCAACGGATAAAGTAATTGTTGCGCAACTGCTTGAGCTGCTCAATCTCTGCGCGGAGGTCTTCGGCTTCGCGTCGGGTGTTCTCCACTTCGCGGACGGCCCTGGCCTTGGCTTCGGCAATAATCAGTTCGGCTTCCTTTTCGGCGCTAGCCTTGACTTCGTCGACCGTCTTCTGCATCGTCACCACGGCGTCTTGGATGGTCTTTTCAATTTGTCTGTAATAGTTCACGCGCTCTTCGGCAATCTTCAGCCGCTCGGTCAGGTCGGTGCGGTTGCGGGACATTTGTTCGAAAGCCGTGGCCGCGGTTTCGAGGAAGGCCTTGACTTCTTCGGCGTCGATGCCGCCCAAGCTTTTCTTGTGGAATGTCTGGTTGCGAATGTCTAGCGGTGTGAGTTCCATTTTGAGCCTTCTGGTGAGATGTTGCTTATCTTGTAAAAAAATACATAATAAAGTTTTTTTTGACAAATTGCCCCGATTAAAACGTATATTAAAAGAGATTGAATTGCTGAAGGGGACAGTTCATGTTTGGGATTGCACGGAAAATATGGGCGAGGCAGGAAACCCTTGAAAAAAGGCTTTTCTGGATTGTCTTGGCGATTGATACGTTCGTTTCTTTCGCGAGCATCATTCTAACCGCAGTGGAGCGGGTTAGCGACCTTGCTACAATCTTCTGTGCGGTTATCTGTACGATGTGCATACTGACGGGGCTCCTTGTATACAAGACTTCGCACACCTCGATAGGCTATTTTTTCCTGATAGGCTTTTTTTCTTGCGTTGCCACCCCGGTGATGTTCTTTTTGTGCGGTGGAATCAACAGCGCGATGCCGTTCTTCTTGCTTACCGGGCCTTTCATGTGCAGCTTTGTCAGCAATCGCTTCTTCAAGTTTTTTGGGGCTGCTTTTACTTTGCTTGTCGGGCTTGCGGTTATCGTTGTGTCGTGGATGTTCCCGGAATGGGTGACGGTACCCCCGGGCGAATCAGTGGTGTACCTGGATATCTCCGTGAACTACCTGCTGTTCGGAGCGGCCCTCTTTGGAACGTGCTCTTATGCGGTGCAGGCGTACATGAACGAATGCCACCAGAAAGACGAACTCCTGAAAAAGATTGAGGACCAGTCTCGCCGGGACGACCTTACCGGGCTCTACAATCGACGTTACTTTGTTCAATATCTCGAAGATGTCGTGTGGCAGAATAGGGACGGGTTCTATGTGGTGATGTTCGATATCGATGCCTTTAGGCAGGTTAACGCCACTTATGGAAGAATCTTTGGCGATTCCGTGATATGCGCCGTGAGCCGCCAGATCGGGCTTGGAGTTTGCGGGGATATTGGCGAGCGTGCGATACGCTTTAGCGGGGAAACCTTCGCATGCATCTTGAAGGCCGATTCCGAGATAGAGGCTTTCTCCAAGGCGGACCAGATTCGCGAAATGGTGGCGAACCTGCAGTGGGAAGAATTTCCCATGCTCCATGTGACCGTGAGTGGCGGGGTGATTCCCTGCGTGACCGGGGATTCCTACGACAAGAGGACCATCGTGCGCATGGTGGACGACCTCCTGTTTGCGGTAAAGCGCAAGGGCGTCAACCAGGTCAAGATATTCACGGGACTCAGTTTCTCCTGATATATGTTGATAAATTGTTGATTAATTGTAGGGCGGTCGGGGGATATTGCCTTTTTCGCGCTGAAATTGGGAATCTAGGCCCTCTGACCCCTTGATTTGCGGCGTATTTTTACTAAATTTGCGACTCATAGAAAATTGTATCTATAAAAAGGTTTTATCATGAAAAGAACATTCCAGCCTCACAATCGCAAGCGCGTCAACAAGCACGGTTTCATGGCCCGCATGGAAGACCGTTGGGGTCGCGCCGTCCTTAGCCGTCGTCGTGCCAAGGGCCGCAAGCGTCTGACCATCAGCGATACCATCTATAAGAAGTAAGTCGGGGTTGGCTTATAGCCACTCTGCGTTCTTATCGGCTGCCAACGCAGCCCGCTTATCGGCAAGTTGCCATCCAGGGAAAGTTCGTCCGTTCGCCATCGCTATCGATGAAATGGATTGACAGTCCGGATGGTTCTTGTCGTTTCTGTTTTTTGGCAAAAAAGAAAAACGGCAACGCCGTTTACCGCAACAAGTGTCGCAGGGTCTTGCGGCCATTGTTTTTTGGGATGGTCCCCAAAATCGAGAAACCCGTCTGGGCGATGATTATCGTGACCGACCCCGCCCCACGGATGACTTCGGAGCGCCTTCGGGAATCCGCCATGAAGCTCTTCCGCAAGATGGGATGGGAATCCCAGGGAGAACCGGGAGATGTGGGAGAAGATTAAGGAAGTTCTCGGGAAGGCGCTGATAGTCCCGATCCGGATTTACCAGGTCGTCCACCCGTTCTTCTTTTTCGGGGTATGCAGGTTCCGCCCGACGTGCTCTCAGTATGCAATCGAGGCGATCCGCGTACACGGCCCCTTCAAAGGTTTCTATCTTGCTGTTTTTAGAATATTGAGATGCAACCCCTTCTGCAAGGGCGGCTATGACCCGGTTCCGCCCAGAAAGGACAACAAATGAACAAGAATACCATTATCGGTTCCATCCTCATGGCCGTCATCGTCATCTGGTGGATGACGACGAACTCTGCGAACGCCAACGCGAAGGCCGCAGCCGAAGCCAAGGCCCGCGAAGCCGCCGCTGCCGAGGCCGCCAAGTCGGAAACCGCCGACCAGCTGGTTCTTCCGGTTGCGGAACCCGAAGTCAAGGCTGCTCCGGTTCTCGGGGCTCCTGCCGCCGACAAGGCTCCCGCTGACAGTGCCGTGGCCGATTCCTCTACCGCTGCAGCTGACTCCGCTACCGCCGACAGCGTAGCCGCAAAGCCCGTGATACTTCCGCGCACGGTGACGGTCGAGACGGACAAGTTTATCGTGACTCTCGACAACAAGGGCGGCAAGGTCCGCAGCGTTATCGTGAAAGCCCTGGCTGACAGTGCCGGCAACTTCCCGGAACTCATCCAGGATACGACTCTCGGTGCCCTCGACCTCACTCTCGGCAAGGCCGACCTGAGCGAAGCTCTGTTCGCGGTCGATGCACCGGAATGGATTACTGTTGACGCCGATACGAGCGTCCAGTTCGTCTTCGAAGATGTCGGCGGAAACAAGGTCATCCGTAGCTACGCCTTTACCAAGACGGGTGTTGCCGTGCGTCAGGTGAACCGCTTCGTCGGTTTCCAGCCCAATGAATACAAGCTCGCTTGGAAGGGCGGCATGAAGGAAACGGAAGAATTCCCGAAGGGCAAGAGCTTCGGCGGTACCAGCTACTTCTTCAGCGAAGTGATTTTCAATAACGGCGAGAACGTCGAACGCGAGATGGTCCGCGATACCGAATCCTTCAAGAGCGACAAGATGGTCTGGGCGGGTATCCGCCGCAAGTACGTGGCGATGTCGGTGCAGTTCGACAAGCCGTCCCCGGCGGTCTTGCAGGCCAAGCCCATGAAGCTCGACAGCGACAAGGATCCCGGTACGTACCAGATTTCCTTGAGCGACTACCTGCGCGGCAGCGACTCCCTGAGCTACGACTTCATGATTCTCCCGTTGCAGTGGGACGAGGTGGAAGCCCTGGACAAGGATTACGAGAAGGTCATCGTGAGTGGCTGGACCTGGTGCGGTGCGAACGTCTGGTTCGTATGGATTTGCAAGGTGCTTCTCAAGCTGTTGAAGTTCTTCTACGCGCTTATCCCGAACTACGGTGTCGCCATCATCCTCGTGACGTTCATTGTCCGCGGCATCACGACTCCCTTTACCGTCAAGCAGCTCAAGTCTACCCGCGGCATGGCCAAGCTCAAACCGCAGATTGACGAAATCAACGTGAAGTACCGTAGTGACCCGCAAAAGAAGCAGGCCGCCATCATGGAACTCTATGCGAAGAACGGCGTGAACCCGCTTTCCAGCTGCACGGGCGGTTGCTTCCCGATGCTCATCCAGATGCCTATCTTCATGGGCCTCTTCTTCGTGCTCGGTCGCGCCATGGAACTCCGCGGCATGCCCGCCTTCCTCTGGATTACCGACCTCAGCCGTAGCGATGTGGTGTGGAGCGGTATCAGCATCCCGTTCGTGATGCCTTCCGGCCTCGCCATCCTCCCGTGGATCATGGTCGTGTCCACCTACTTCCAGACGAAGGTCACCATGAGCGGCAGCGCCGGCATGGATCCGGCCCAGCAGAAGATGATGGTGTGGATGATGCCTGCCATGATGTTCCTGTTCAGCGCGGTGATGCCTTCCGGCCTCGTGCTCTACTGGATTGTCTCGAACATCTGGAGCATTATCCAGTACAAGGTCATCAACCGCAATCTTGTGCCGGCTACGACTTCCTCCAAGCTTAACGGCAAGGAAGTGAAGGACGCTGAAATCGTAAAGAAGTAATTTCACATTACTCATTTCCAATTTCACATTGAAAAAGGACCGCGCTGGCGGTCCTTTTTTTGCTTGCAAACAACGTTTTGAAATATTGCAACGATTGATTTTGTATGAAGTTTAGAGCATATTTATGTGTGATTTTCGTCACACACTCTCGAGCCGTTCCTGGTTTTGGATTGGTGGCAAAGGAGGTTTCCTTTATGATGGTTGAAATTAAAAGACTGATTGTGGCTGCTCTGGCAGCGTTTGCGTGTGTAGGCATGTGGGGGTGCGGAGATTGGTTTGATGAGGAAACCCATTTTGAATGGGCTGAACATAGAACCGAAAAATCTATTGTCGGCTTTATTGACGATTCTCTGGTGATAACGTATAATGCGCGCAACTGGTATGAGGTTAAAGATGAAAATGACGACCAAGTTGGAAGCGGCAAAGGAAATCAGGCTATCTTCGTTTACAATTATCGAGTGCAGTTAGATGGGCCGGTGTTTATGGATTCGCTGGACAACGGCATGGAGGAGAATTTTAACTATGGCTTGGGGCAATTGAGCGATTCGGTTATATGGGGCGGAAATGTAAATCATTTGACAAACGATATGGGGAATGTGTATTCCTTTTGGAAGATAGGCCAAAAGCCGTACAAGGTGAAAGTCAAGGAAAATAAGGACGGATGCTCGGTAGGCTTTAATGTGAGGAAGCTTAGAACATGGCTTGATGGAAAAATTTATGCGCAGGGCAGTAAGTTGACTCGTGGTGGGGATACCTGTCAATATGCGATTTTGGACTCCGTTGCAAAAAATCTTACGTACAAACGTTTTGGCGACGACTTGAAGTGGATTCAGAAGTGTGACGACGTAAGAGCTTGGGAAAAAGATGTGTATTGTGTAATTCTCGATGATGAAAGTGGAAATAGTATTATTTTAAAAAATCAATTTGATACAATTCCAAATTCTAGAAGGTTTTATATAGGGGGATTTTGGGGAAGTATGGTAAAAATGAATGGAAATATCTGTAGCTTGAAAGATGAAAAAATCACTTGTTCGGATGTGACATGGCGAGGTGATGGGTTGAAGTTTTATAAAGATGACAAAATTATTGCGGAGTATTGGTGATGAAAGATGGTATGAAAAAAATTTTTCTTTTGGTGGTGCTCTTTTCCATCGCATGTTGGGGTATTCCCAAACCGATGGAATCGATTACGAATTACAATGTGATGATGGTCCATGGGTGCGACAACTCCTGCCCGCTGCCAGGGACGCTTAAGAAGGTGGTTATCAAGACGACTACACCGCAGGGCGGAGAAAGTACGGTCGTTCTTGAAGTGCTGAAGGCGAAACAGAGGCATGTGCTGCCGATAAAGATGTTCGATGTGGAGTAAAAGATGTTTATCCGTAGAAAAAAGGGTGTGACGGGCGACCGCGCCGTCGATATCGGCGTGCTCCTGGAACGAGTCTTGAAGAAGAATCACATCGGCGAGGACATGGACTTCCGGACGCTGTCGGAACGCTTTTCGGAGGTGGTCGGAGAGGCCGTCGCGGCGCATGTGGAACTCGTGAAATTGGACCGCCGGACACTCGTGCTGAAGGCCAGTTCTTCTGCGTGGAAGAGCGAACTTTTCTTGCAAAAAAATGCTATTATTGACAGGTGTAATACGATGCTCGGCAAGCCTGCCGTACAGTTCATCCGGTTCGTGTAACCGTGGCCTGTTTCGGGGTTGCCCGGGATGTTTCCGAGAGGATTTTTAGAGGAAGTATGGCAGAAGAATCTGAAGAATTGAAGAAGGCCGAAGAGGCCTACAGCGGCTCCAGCATTACCGTCCTTGAAGGGCTCGAGGCTGTCCGCGTTCGCCCCGCCATGTACATCGGTTCGACCGATATTCGCGGTCTCCACCACCTGGTGTGGGAAGTGGTCGACAACTCCGTCGACGAGGCCCTGGCAGGCTTCTGCAACCACATCGAAATTTCGATTTTGCCGGGCAACGGCATCCGCGTGACCGACAACGGCCGCGGCATCCCGACCGACATTCACCCGAAGGAACACGTGGGCACCATCGAGGTGGTGATGACCAAGCTCCATGCGGGCGGCAAGTTCGACAGCAATTCGTACAAGGTTTCTGCGGGCCTCCACGGCGTGGGCGTGAGCTGCGTGAACGCGCTTTCGAACAAGCTCGTCGTCACGGTGCGCCGCAACGGCCGCGTCGTGCGTCAGGAATTCTCGAAGGGTATCCCCTGCGGTCCGCAGGTCGATATCGGGGAAAGTGACGGAACGACCGGAACGAGCGTCGAGTTCTACCCCGACGATACGATTTTTACCGAGACCGTCTACGTGTACGAGACTCTCGCTACGCGCTTCCGCGAACTCGCCTTCCTCATGAGCGGGCTGCGTCTCTCGCTTACCGACGAACGCGACCCCGAAAATATCCATAGCGATACGTTCTGCTTCCCGGGTGGTGTCTCCGCATTC